>Ga0334895_1000199_pt1 | contig 99412 bp, 99 predicted proteins | sample GraSluR3_MG_7_FD_207229 | JGI IMG/M metagenome (GOLD analysis project Ga0334895, IMG submission 207229) | Sludge microbial communities from methane-producing bioreactor in Wageningen University, Netherlands - Granular Sludge_31_05-R3 | ecosystem: Engineered > Bioreactor > Anaerobic >... | reverse complement strand
TGCTGCCCCCTCTAAAAGAAAGGTACCCTCTCATCAGATATGAGACAAGGGGTGGGACATAAAAAAACCTGCACAACATGTGTACAGGCTAGTAGGCAACAAAAGATCGATTACATGAGATCTTTCGGCTTGCGTGCAGTATTACCGCTTTTTTCGCAGTAGGCGACATGACGAAGCTTTCCGTTTTCAAATACGGACTTCATCTTGATAACACCACCCCAGCGACTGGTTAATACTTTCTCTCCGCCACGACGGGCGTTCTTGGAAATAGCTCCTGCCATATAGGTATCCCTCCATTATCTTCTACTCAGAATCTGAGCCTTTACTGTATCAGATCAGAGAACTTTCGTCAAAGACTGCATACCCGATATTCATCGATATTGTCAAGACTTCTCGGATATCTTACACTCATTCTTATGAAAAAGCAGCGGATTACGATAAAAGCGATTATTCGCGAAATTGTATTACTACCGACTCATTTGTATCGGTTGATCGTATCACCATGGCTTCCGCCATCATGCATTTACACCCCAAGTTGCTCTACCTATATGGTACAATCGGTCCGTCGGCACGGCATAGGTAAAGGAGTCGCTCTTGGACTGGCCCGTATAGCCCGCTGTCATCATACGTTTTTCTATGGGGGTCCTGATCCGGTACCCGATACATTCAGTTGCAAGGCAATCAAGACACCCTATACGATCTTTCGGAAACGCAGGCGATCATCCTGAATATCGTCACTTTTCCTGCACAATATCTTTCACGAATGTTATCAATACGCGTAGTGCATTTTCGTTATGACCACCTTCGGGAATAACGATATCGGCATACTCCTTTGTCGGTTCAATGAAATTGAAATGTCCAGGGCGGACGACTTCGAGATATTGGCGCACCACAGAATCGACGGTTCGCCCACGCTCATTCATATCACGATGCAATCGTCGGATGAATCGGATATCATCGGGAGTATCTACGTACAATTTCAAATCAAGCAGGTCACGAATCTCCTTATCATACAGGACCATGAGGCCTTCAATAATTACTAGGGGGCGCGGGTCAACATGAACCCGGCCGTCCTTTCTTCGGTGATGGACGAAATCATATTGAGGCATCTCAATTGATTCGCCTGATTTTAACGCACTCAGTTGTTCATACAATAACGGTGTATCAAAAGCATCGGGATGGTCGAAGTTATAGGCCGTGATATTCTCATTGCTGATGTACTCAGCAGAGTGATAATAATTATCCTGTGGTATAAAAACGAAGTCACTGATGACCTCACTGATTTTACGTACAATGGTTGACTTCCCAGAACCAGAACCACCGGTGATACCGATAATCTTCACATCCATGTGTATTCTCCCAATTTCACATCATAGTAGCGACTACGGAACGTGAACGCAAGAGGATCGGGAAGACTTCACATACGATGTAGAAGTGATTGCACACCCCAGGCTAATAGGGAGGTATTCTCCATAACATACCAGAGATGCCCAAGAGACACAGAGGGGTGCACTTCATCACGGTCGAAAGTGAGCACCAGCGTATCATGATAGGGCAGCAATGGTTCTTCATTGAAAAGAACCCGATGGACCACCTCCCCTTCTGAGGTGAGAAACCATTGCTCCCAGAATGAATCTACAAACTGATCCCCCTGGGGAATTGCATGGACACATGGTTCATGTTTATGGTTTACCATCTTCCATGTATGCCCGTGGTACAAAGCAAGATTCTCCTGAGGATCGGGAAATACAGTCCTCAGGGATACCCCGAGAAGGGAGAACATCTTTGCTAGTTCGATGCGATTTATGGCATTCAAGGCTACCCTCCTATCCATGCTGGTGCACTGATGAAACGGACAAAGTGTATCATAATTTGTCCAATAGCAGACATGAAGTACTCAAACAGTTACCTCTGGATAGATTTTGTTGTTTCTGCAAAATCTAATGATGCAATCGCAGACGATCGGCTCGATGTCGAATTTTACTGATACGTGCATCAAGATGATGGATATCAACCATGGAGTCAGACAGCTGTTTTTTCAGTACTTCAGTTTTCTGGATCAAAGTTTTTGAATCCGGGGCTCCTTTCAGTTTCTTACAAACATCAAATAGCGATTGTTGCAGTGCATCATGATGTGACCGCATACTTTGAAGCGCATGTTCAAGTCTTTCAATTTCAGCTTCCATCTTCTCTACCGAATGCTTTCTCATATCTCGCAACGTCATGCCAGCTCTCTCCTACAGAAAAGAGTATATCAGTACCGTGTACCTAAAGCTAGAAAAAGTGTTAAACACTACATGATACTGTTGTCAAAATCCAGTACTCACGATAAGGTTTGCCTAGAGGTACCTTATGATCCTTGCATATGATAATACACAACCGGAAACCAGTAATGCCTTATATATCGCGCCAAGTGCTGATATCATCGGTGCAGTGACACTAGCAGAAGAGACAACCATCTGGTTCAATGTCACCATTCGTGGAGATATGGCCCCTATCTCCATTGGTAGGGGAACAAACATCCAGGATAATACGGTAGTTCATGTCAACGCAGGTATGCCGACACACATTGGTAATTACGTCACTGTTGGACACAGTGCAATTATTCATGCTTGTACGATCAACGATCATGCATTAATCGGAATGGGAGCCATTATTCTTGATGAAGCAGTGATCGGTGAAGAGTGCCTCGTCGCAGCAGGCGCTCTGGTCTCACCTCGCAAGCAGTTCCCCCCACGATCACTGATTGTCGGATCCCCTGCCCGCGTCATCCGTACACTCACCGAGGAAGAAGTCAGAGGAATACGGGAAAATACACTCGGGTATATTGAAAAGGGACGCCATTATCGGTAAGAAAACAGTTCTGATGGGGTATTAACTGAACCAAGCACGTGCAGTTGTTCCGGAACCGGATGGCTTGGTGTATACCCAAAGCCCCAGGTGACTCCAACAAAGTCCACATGGGTCTGCAAAGCCCCATCCAGATCATGGGGTGTATCACCTACCATCAATACCCGCTCCCGATCGGTAGGGGGCAGTTGCTCGAGAGCACGAACAATAATATCAGCTTTGGTAAGTTTTCCCGCTCCATCCGCTCCTGATATGATGTGAAACCAGGGACGTAGATTAAAATACGTGAGCATCTCTTCTGCCAGTGATTGCAACTTCAAGGTTGCAACACCGAGTAGTATGCCGCGTTGTTGCAGCATCTCAAGCAGTGGGACGATTCCCTCGTATACCTGAGCTTGTTGTAATGCGTGACTTCGATCGTATTCAGATCGATAAATTTGACACGCACGCGGGACAAGATCCTGGTCAAGCCCACAGGCTATGCGGAAACAGGCAGCTAGGGGTGGCCCCACAAACTTTCTCAGCTGTGTAGAAGACAACTCCTCGAAACCCAGTTGTCTCAGCGTATAGTTGGCGGTAGAAAATATCCCCGGAGAGGTGTCAATGAGTGTGCCGTCAAGATCAAACAACCAGATGTGATGCATGCAGACACCCTAGAATACCTACACCTTTTTGACAATCCCTCAGGTCAATTATACCCGCCGTATTTGACTCAATCTATCCATTGAGAAGGGCCAAGAAAGACATTATCGAAGACTACCGTACACCCATTCCCTTCAGCTGGAGAACAGGCAAATATCCCTACCGCTAGGGAGCCGTGAAATAGATGCAGGTGAGCTATTCGCATCTGATGCCACTCTTTTCCATTCTCAGAACATTCCAACAACACATCAGCACCCTTGCTTTGTACACGGTACCACATCACATTAACTTCAGCATCAATATCTACGGAGGCCCAGTCACTATAACCCGAATTAGTCACGACCGATCCTAGTTTGCTTACCGACTTGGATTCAGCTTCGACGGCAGCCTTGAGCCAATTTTCAGCATCAAGACGAACAAGGACTCCCCCCTGATCATACTTTTTATGTGCATGGGTGGTCACTCGGGCACTTAACAAGAAATCTTGTTCGACATTGGTCAGGAGACAATGTCCATTATCGCGTCTGAATCCATAATGAGTCCCCTGCCAGAAATCAGTTTCACCCTGAGTTGCTACGTGCAGTTCAGTGCCATGCCACTGGTGCTTTGGTTCGTGATACCAGATCCAATCTCTACCTGTGTCAAACATGCCAGAGAGCCTCCTTCCATGTGCTGATACAGAAATGGTACGGGATGATTTGAAAAAAATAAACTAATTTTTATTTACCAAAGTAGTAAAAAGTTTTGAAGGACGGATAGGATAAGTCCCCCAGAACCGTTGATTCGCAGAAGGACGATCCAAAACCTCTACCAGTGCTCTACTTTGCAAGCGTGAGTAGACAAAATCACTGAAACGAGTAATAAAAACATCACTGTCATCTTCTCCAATTTCCTGCAAATAGGGATAAAGCACCTTGAGTAATTCCAAACCATAGGTACGAACTGAGGTCCAGGATCTTCCCGTATGGTGAAATAACAGAAACAAATAATTCATCATGATTAACGGGATCGTGTCTATTTCATCAAAAAATACAAAGAATAAATCTTCGATGTGTTCTGCGAGATGTTCACTGTCCACTGAATCACGGTAGATCCCACCCGTACTGCTTTCAAATAATGGATAAGCCTGCCGGGATCTGATGGAGAACAATCGACTTGATGATAGTGAATCAGTGAGAAGCGCAAACGTCCGTTCATCCAACACCGGGAGATTATGCAGAGCAAAATCACCTTCGATGGCAGTAACCTCAAAGGAAGCGTCCGGCTCTTTCGTTTCAGCTGAGGCACAGACGGTCTGAATCATCTGTTCAATCAGCTCCCGATCCAGACCAAGTCGTTCGCACCGTTTATCAAGATTCAGTCGCAACGAAAAATCCTGAGCATCAAGAAATTCATTTACCAGCATACGAGCTTTTGCCAATGCGTAGATATCTTCAAGATGTTTACGCCCCCGTTTCGGCATCAGATTTATCCAATGCTGCCAAGGATAATGAAATGCTGGAATCTGGGTTGATACGGCAAGAACATGAGGTGATACAATCCAATCCGGGTCATTTTTTTCCATCTCGTCAATGACCTGGGCTTGAGCAAGAAGATACAGTGTAAGACGCCAGGCGATCTCAGTCGTTGCGATGATGGCAATAACCTGACGTTCTGTATCATACAGCAGCAAACTCAATGCGTATTGAGGGAAACTCCAGATACCCTGCCAGACAGTATGTGAAATCCTGATCCAATCAGGGATATCCCAGGTCAGCATTTGGGTATCTGGTCCTTGAAATACAGCTGCATGTACTGATTTTTTATGATAGGTACTCCATCGCCCCGGCAGGTTATCAATGGAGAAACTCCCATCAACTGCATATTCGTCAAATATGATATCCACAAATTCGTCGGCAATTGACGCCTCATTATGCAGCATGATCGCATCAAGTAAGAGCAGATCTTCGTACCGTTGTTTGATAATGGTGGTAAGATCCTCTGTTATGAGCTTCTTGTCTTCCGGATCTTTTACCGATTCCTCCGACACTGGGATGACCGAGTGTTTCAATCCATTGAGAAAGAAGTGTAGGTCATCGGAATAAAGGTGTGCATATGCATGATGTATCCCCATGGTTTGATAAAAAATTCCATTATCGAAAACCAGCTGTAAACGGAAAGGAAGCAACCTGCCCTCTTCGGGAGCAGTCAATTCATGAAACACCTGAAAGTCATGATCACAAAAATCTTCCACACGCATCCGAACCAGAGGGAAATCATCGCTCAAGAGCAGGTGAGCATATGTCCAGAATGCCGGTTTTATACACAAATGGTCCAAGAACTGTATCTGTGCATTCGTCAGCTGATGCTGGTATGTATGACGGAACGCTCTTATACGAGTTGGATCAGTAAGCACTTGTGATACGGCATATTCATTTCTCCGATCTTCATACCAGTCGGGGAAGAATCGGGGAGATCCGGGATCAAAAGCGAGGGTACTGATGCGTTCTCTTACCGCCTCATCATGGGCATCCTGATCGACAAATCTACTGAGGGGAACCATGAGTGACCTGATCAGGATGGTATAAAAGCGGTATACACGCAATTGTTCGTCCTTATGCATACCTGTATATAAACAGGCAAGAGTATTCTGTGCAACATATCTAGGTCACGGTTAATAGAAAAAACGTAATCATATACTTGTACACCGCACTCATTCTCTGACATATTCTTCTATATGGATCAAATAATCGGCCAGCTGCTTGCAATTGTGACTGCACTGTGTTGGGCACAAAACTCTCTGATTTATGCACATGTAGGAGCACAAGTCAGCTCAAACACCACCGCCCATATCCGACTCTGGATTGCCCTTCCCCTGATGCTCATTGTACATCTGGTCCTCGAAGGAACAATCATCCCAATCGGCATGACTGCTCGAGCCTATCTGTTCATCGGTATATCCGGTGCACTCGGGTTTTGTGTGGCTGACCTCTTTATTTTCAGCTCTTTTGTACGTATTGGAGCACGTCAGACGATGGTTATCATGACTACAAGTCCGTTATTCAGTGCTCTTCTTGCCCGTATTTTTGGTTCCCAAATACTCTCTCCTTTACAAATTACCGGCATGCTGGTGACCCTCACCGGAGTTGCATGGGTAGTATATGCTGATCGAGGTGCAGGAATCAGCGGCAACAAACGTTCTATCGGAACTGGAATTGCTATTGCACTTGGTGGGGCAATCACGCAGGCCATCTCATATGTTCTTGCCGAAGCCGGAATGACTGATGATATTCCTGCGGTTTCGGCCAATGTGGTTCGGTTAGTTTTCGGCCTGCTGTCCCTTATTGCCTTTGCTTCGATTCGGAGCTCGTTCTTTGATGATTTCAGACGGTTCTCAGGGAAAGCAGGGCATCGTGCTTTGCGCCTGGTAATTGCTGCAGCAATTGTCGGCCCGGTACTTGGCATTATTCTCAATCTGCAGGCTTTAAAGATGGCTCCAGTAGGAGTGGTCACTACGCTCAGTCAACTCACCCCCGTTATGCTATTACCACTTGAACGATTCGTATTGAAGCGTCGTGTTTCGGTGGGGGCAGTAGCTGGTACGTTCGTTGCTGTTTTCGGATCAATACTATTATTCATATGAGTGTGCATGGACAAAAAGAATAAGCTGATTTATCATGAGGGCATCCATTCAAGGAGCGAATCAGTCATGCAAAACTCTCTTTCCTACGTAATTGTTACTCCGTACACCATCGCAAAGAGCCGTACCGGAGGTGTCATCAGCCGTCTACTCAGCCGGCTTGATCTTGAGCTCGTCGGAGCACAGATATTTGCTGCAGATGAGCAGTTTACTACTGCCTACGCAGCAATCCTTCGAGAACAGCACGATCCTGCCAACTCAGGAGCTTCATCGCTTCTCGCCTCCTATGTTGAGGAAAACATGGGACCCTCGGGAGGAAGGCCTCACCGGTCGTTGCTTCTTTTATTCAGAGGAGAACAGGCATGTAAAAAACTGAGTGATATCTGTGGAGCTCTGTACCCGGAAAATCGTGGTGTGGAATCACTTACCGGAGAGACGATACGTGATACGTATGCTGATCTCATTGTCGATGAAGCAGATCCGGATAAAGTAATCTATTTTGAACCGGCAGTACTTTCACCGCGCACACCGAAATCGGCGCAGAAGGTTCTGAAACTACTCGCTTCATGGCTGCCCAAACAACCGAATATCATCGAAAACATGGTCTATCCGAATCCAGAGAAAATTCAACGGACTTTGGTGATCATAAAGCCCGATAACTGGAGATTTGCATCTTCTAAGCCGGGAACAATCATTGATATGTTCAGTCGTACAGGATTACGTATTGTGGGTATCAAGGTGCATCGTATGTCGATATCTGAGGCACTCGAATTTTATGGCCCGGTGCGGGATGCCTTGAAACAAAAATTAGCCCCTGTATTTGGAAAAAAAGCGCGAGAATTGCTGGAAATCGAATTAAGCATCTCATTACATGAAGATACTGAGACAAAACTTTCTGAGAGTTTCGGAGTTGATTATGCCGAAGATCAATTCGAACAGATCATAGAATTTATGAGTGGAAGACGTCCCTCTTCCTGCCCATTGGAAGAGATGATCGAACCGGGAACGGTTAAGTGTATGATTCTTGTATATGAAGGAGAGAATGCTACCGGTCGTATTAGAGCTGTCCTTGGACCAACAGATCCGTTGAAAGCTCCCGAAGGAACAGTCCGCAGAGAATTTGGAAGAGATGTAATGGTCAACACCGCTCACGCTTCTGATTCTCCGGAGAATGCGCAGCGGGAAATGGGTATCGTACGTTTCAACCGGAATGCCTGTTCAGAGATTATCCGCAGCTATTTGAACCTCACCTAGAACTGCATCTGCACCATTGCAGCTGTCGGCCCGACAGCCACCGAGATATGCTCCCCTTGCCATGAGGGGAGCAGCTTCCATGCTAGATAAGGTACGGCAAAACCGAAAAAACTTCCGATAGCGGCACCTGCAAGGACATCAGTAACGAAGTGGTGTCCACTAGCTACCCGCAGAACCGCGGTTGCGGTAGCAAGTGACCATGCTGCCACTGTGGTTATGTTTCGGTAGCGACTGTCGGGATATCTGAATATAAAGAGCGCCTGGGTGAAAGCCGCCCCGGTGAATGCCATTATTGCGTGTCCGGAGGGAAATGACTCCATTTTTTCCTGTTCCAGTTCATCATCAAGATAATACGGATAATCATCGTAGGTATACGGTCTGTATCGCTGAATTCCCATTTTCAATAGGGTCCTCGTCCCAAAGGAGAGCAGTGCACTGGTTGCATAGAGAGCTGAAATTTCAAACCAGTCATCTGCTGGAGCGATAAAAGCAAAGGAAGCAGGTGCAACAAGAGAAATGTAATGCGTGACATCACTGGCTACTGAAAGTGTATGATCATAGGGAAACATCATTATCCGATCAAAAGAATTCACCTCAGAGGTATCGCGAGGTCCGATATCTGCATAAATCAATTGAATCGATATCACCACAACGACCAGGCATACGAGTAATAACTGTTTTTTTCTTCCGATAACTTTGTGCACCATCTTTCCACCTTTGGATTCCCAGTGTAAAGGGAAAAATAACAATCAACAAGATAATATGTACCGTGTACCAAAGTATGTTACACTGTTACTAGGAGGGGAGCTATGGACCATACCGTAGAAATGGTCAATCGGGAGCCTTTACCGGCACTTGTGGTTCGCAAGACAGTAACTGCAGAAAACCTGAGGCATGAAATCGGATCCGCTTATGCAGCTATAGCTTCATACCTGAAAGAACTGGGCGTATCTGATTCTGGAAAACCGTTTGTTGCCTATTTCAATATGGATATGCAACATCTGGACGTGGAAATGGGATTTGTCACCGATCAGGAGTTCCCTGGATTCGGGGATGTGACCAGCGTGGAAATACCTGGCGGTTCGTATGTAACCTTCATCCACAAAGGCCCCTATCGAGAGATGGGACATGGCTATACGGTTGCTGCCCACTGGATGCAGGAACATAGTATTAATCCGACGGGCGTGGCATACGAACATTATTTGAATGATCCGCAGGTAGTCCCGGAATCTGAGTTACTCACCCGCGTCGAATTTGCCGTGTAACACAATCCCAACTGAGTGTACACGGAACCAAGAAGAGCCTCATGCGTGTGTTTATTGCCTGTTTAGCTGATGACCGAACAAAGAAGTTTCTTCTGCAGCAACAGGAACGGGTAAGAAGAATGAGTATTGGCGGTAGGTATACCCGAGTTGATCAGATGCATCTCACCGTTGAGTTTCTCGGTGAACTGCCTGCACAGGAAGTTGCTCGGCTCATTACGGTAGTTGATGGATTCACCGGTTTGCCCGGTACCATAGTCTGTGATCATCTTGGTCGATTTTCTCGCGGTTCTCGAGATATCTGGTGGGTGGGAGTGTCGAGTGCACGCTTAATCCAACAGCAGGCCCAGTTACGTAGCCTGTTGCAGCATGCAGGCTTCACCACAGAAAACCGTCCGTATCGGCCGCACTTCACACTTGCTCGGGAAGTTCGGATGCCACCTGAAGCTGTGCAGCGGCTGCTTATGCAGCCCACAACTCCCTATCACATGAACTACTCAGGCATACACATTATGGAGTCGGTAAGAGAGCACGGTCGTCTCGTTTACCGATCACTGCACGAACATCCGTTTTCATCATAAAAATAAGGATTCCACCTAAAGGAACATACAGATTTTCCAGCGCTCTGTTGTGAATTCCAGTTTCCCCTTCTGTATGAGATCTATCCGAACACTGAATATACCCGTGCTTGCTCTAAATCGTCAGTTCTCATCCAATGGCGGTACCCATAAACCTAAGACAACTTCAACCTATACGGTAAAAAATCAGTACCAAGGGGGTATCTTCTACGAGTATGAAGTGTGTGTTATACTTGCTCTTCCTATCGATAATATAAGGGGATAATATCTGTGTCACATCATGCCGATCAGAGCTCAATATCGCCTCGAGCCACCTATTTCAAAGGAATAACCATTGCCACGATTGGTGTGATTATTCTGAGTTTTGATGCGCTGCTAATTCGTCTTTCCGGGGTAAGCGGTTTCCAAGCTCCATTCTGGCGCGCACTATTTACGGGAATAAGTCTTACCGTGGTCTTCTTCGTGAAAAACCGCTCACAGGCAGTGAGCATGCTGAAAAACGGAGGCAGAACCATGTGGACCTCCGGTGTGCTTTGGGGCTTAAGCGGACTTAGTTTCACCCTGGGAGTTCAGCATGCTGGGGCTTCAAATACATTGGTTCTTCTCAGCCTTGCACCGTTTTTTGCTGCAGCCTTTTCTCTGATTGCCTATCACAGAAAACCTTCCTGGGTAACGCTGCTTGCAGGAGCTGGAGCTATCGTAGGAATCTATTACATGTATCGCAATGGGTTCGGTAATATCTCGCTGGGAAATATGACATATGCAATTGGAACCCCCTTACTTCTGGGAGAAAACCTCGCTTATCTACGACGTCATCAGACGATGAGCCGCGTTGCCGTCAGTATGATTGGCGGATATATCGGAGCTCTTATCTCCTTTATTGTCCTCGGAGGTGATATTGCTATACCGTACCCTAGCCTTTTCTGGCTATTATTACTCGGTCTATATGTAATCCCATTTAGCCAAGTAATGATCAGTACTGGAACACGTTATATTCCTGCAGCAGAATCAGCATTGATTAACTCATTGGAAACCGTATTGGGCATTACGTATGTGTGGCTGTTTCTCAGAGAATCTCCATCGCAGGATTTCATTATTGGTGCTGGGATTGTTCTGATTGCTATCACGGCAAATTCACTTTATCAGGCAACCGTACGAAAAAAGACATATGCAGTAAGGGCAAAACCATCGCAGTTGCCATAATGAAGAGATTTTTACATCGGATAGCCTATTTTGTTCATGTTCGTATAGTGATACCACCATGTAGATGATTCAGCAAATTTGTAACGGATCACGATTTTACATCCGATAGCATTATAATTCGAATGCAAAAGCTATCTGTTTATGCAAAAACAGATAAATATTGTCATGTATCGATTATATACTTCACTTACTATTCTGATAAATATTTGGAAACCAGTATTTTTTTGGAGATTTTTGACAAACTTTTCATGTATACATATGTCAGAAAATGCTGTATACTTACTACATGACAGACATTGATGATGGATACTACTTTTGGAAACGGGTGGATATCGTTCGTCCAAAACAAGTCACACTTAAACAAATAGTTGAAGAAGCTGGTCTCAGTTATCATCTGGTTAAAGTACAACGGTCATGTAATCGTATTCCCAAAGCACTCGAAGCAGCACGATTGGCTACGGTACTTGAGGTCTCACTTGAATGGCTGCTCACTGGAAAAATCGGAGAAATTTCTTATACTGAGAACGTGCTCAGTCACCGTGAACGGCGTCAAATTTCCCGGATTTTCCACAAGCTCATGGTGAGCGATTATCAGAAGCTACAGTCGGTAGAGTCAGCACTTGGTATCTCCGCATCATCTGAGAAGAGCAGAAACTAACGGACTATATATTGTTCACGGGTCTCGTTTACTCACCTCAGAACGAAAAATAAGATCAGCATCAAGAAATCGTTTTAACTCACGTTGCCGTTTGTGTGGTTCAAGACTCTCGAAGAATACCATGTGCAAAGCCTCCCACATGAAAACCCATGCACCGATCAGTACCCCCTCCACCATGATAGCAGAAAGTAAATGCGCTTCCCCTCTTTTGCTCACGATACTATATAACGCAATAAAGCCTACCGCTATCAAAAACAGGATGAGAGAAAATCGATAATGCTGATGCAATCGTCGTTTGATCATCTGTAATTGTGATTTATAATAATTACGATAACTCGCTATCAAAGTTCGCTCTTTCTGCGGATCCTCAGGTCGATCCTTAATGCAAAAGTTTAACTCAAGTTGCTTTCTCAGGGGAATTTCTTCAGAACACAGATCGAGAAATTCGGCAAGTTCAGGATGCAAATCCCGTTTCCTGAATGATGCGTTGTCCCATTCATGAAAATAATCAAGATAACGGTCCAACGCAATATCGATGACAACCCGACGTGTTTTTGCATTGATCCGATACATCTGTAGCAACTTTGTCTGTTTGTTCTTACCCATACAACCTCGGTACCGTATACCGAAATCATTGTAAATGTAAAAGTATCGTTGCACAATTGTTTCTTTGTATCATCTGTCATAATCGGACTGTAGTATCCGATTGTGTTCGTAAATTTTCTTTTTTACATACGAAATAAATTGTCGCTTGGAAATTCCTTCTCGTACGGCGTATATGAGAAATAGATCACGATCATGCACTCTTCGACAAATATCCAGCCCTAATCGTGCAAGATGCGCATCGATCATTGCCAGTCTTTCTTCAGGGGTGACATATCGATGTACCATCATGGGAATTCGTGAACAGTCAATCCAGGCAGGGTTTTCAATACAATCAAGATACTGTGAAAAGGCAGAGTGGGTATGCAAAGTATTATGCTGAGTTTCAACACCCTCTTCAGAACCAATCAGCTTCAGCAAGTGATCGGTATCAATCAGTGAAGAAATACCTTGAGAGATATCCGGATGCGCACTCCAGGTATATCCACCAGGGCTATCTGCTAAACCCGCACGAACGGGATTGTATGCAATATACCGGAGAGTTCTCAGCAGTTGCCATGTCGTTTGTATCTGTGTTGATCGGAAACGAGTCTCGAAGACATGCCCGGTCCTCTCATAGATATGGTTGTAGTACCGGGCATACTGAACATTGAGACTTCTCATAACTTGGGCAATCCGAGTTGCTCCACTTTGAAAAATCATGTGGTAATGATTATCCATAATCACATAGAACAGCAAACAGGTATCATATTGAGTTATTACCTGATGGAGTATCTCAAGTAGACGTTGTTTTTCATGCGGGTGGTTGAAAATATACTGCCGATTGTTCCCTCTCTGGGTAACGTGATTGATAGCCCCTGGCTAATCTCTCTTTTCTCGTCTTCCCATACGTACCTCACAAGAAAAGAACTTCGACAACAATCAGGTTACTTCACGTACACGGTACCGATCCTGGAGAAATGGATAAGTTGAGCGGATACGTTGAACCTCAGTAAGGTCAATATCACATATATGACAGCATGCATCAGACTGCTGCGGTATAATCTCTTCGCCAAACGGGCTATATACACAGGAGCTCTGGGTGTAGTGCAATCCCGTAGGATCACTCCCTACTCGATTCACTCCGATCATAAACACCTGATTCTCAATTGCACGAGCTCGAAGTAGCGTATACCAATGCATAATCCGATGCTCTGGCCAATTTGCGATATTGATCACAACGGAACACCGCTCAGACAACAGTTGATATAATTGTGGGAAGCGAAGGTCATAACAGATGGTTAATCCCCACGAAACATCATGCCAGAGAGAAACCCCAAGAGTTCGCCCTTGTTGATAATAGATATCCTCTCCCGAATGACTAAAGGGATGGATCTTGTCGTAGTTGCAGAGAACATCGCCATGAGGAGAAAGAAACACACAACGATTCAGAGCCTTGTCTGTTTCCGGTAAGACCACATACCCAAAAATCATTGCTATCTGAAATTGTGCTGCCACCTGCTGAAACCATTGAAGTGTCTCGCTCTGAGCACTGATTTCGCCGATGACTTGAGTCTGCATAGAGAACCCGGTGAGAGTCATTTCAGGGAAAACTGCTAGTTCCACCTTGTTTTCTACAGCATACTGAACAGCGGCTAAAACACGAGTACGATTCTCCTTTTTATCTTCCCATTTCTGATCCAGTGAAACCAGTGCTATTCGCATGAGCAACCCTCCCTCTACATCATAGCAAATAGGGGAGAGTATTCCATACCCTCCCCCGTCAGCATATCATGACGATACAATCAGCACGAATTATTTCAGAGCTTTTGCCGCCTCATAGACTGCATCAGATGTGATACCGAATAGTTTGAACAGCTCATTTGCAGGAGCCGATTCACCGAAACTTCTCATACCGATTACTTTTCCGGAAAGACCTACATATTTGTACCAATAGTCAGCGAGAGCTGCTTCCACAGCAATGCGTTTAGTAACCTTTGCCGGCAATACCGATTCTCTATAATCATCTGCCTGCTTATCGAACACCTCACATGAGGGCATTGAAACAACTCGTACAGCAGTATTTTCATCGGCAAGACGCTTGGCAGCATCCATTGCCAGATCTACTTCACTACCGGTGGCGATCAAGATGACTTCAGGCTGTTCTGCGTTCTCCCAGAGGATATACCCTCCCCGCTCTATAGCCTTTATCTGTGCAGCATCTCGCTTTTGAGGAACAAGATTCTGCCGACTCAACATCAGTGCCGATGGTCCATCAGTGCGAAGAATCGCCTGCTTCCAGGCTACCGCAGTCTCAACAGCATCTGCAGGTCTCCATGCTTCGAGATTCGGGGTAAAGCGCAAAATAGCTGGCTGTTCCACCGGCTGGTGGGTAGGACCATCTTCCCCAAGTCCGATAGAATCATGCGTATACACAAATACGACGTGAAGGCCCATAAGTGCAGCCATACGTACAGCATTTCTTGCATATTCCATGAAGATCAAGAACGTTCCACCATAGGGAAGAAATCCGCCGTGCAATGCGATACCGTTCATAATCGCTGACATGGCAAACTCTCGAACACCATAGTGGAGATAATTACCGGATGCATCTTCTGAGCTGATTGCCTGAGAGCCCTTCCATTTTGTCAGATTGGAAGGAGCAAGGTCTGCAGACCCCCCAAGAAGTTCGGGAAGAGCCGGTCCTAATTGGTCTAGAACCATCTGAGATGCTTTTCTGGAAGCAACCTTGATATCTTCCTGCTGCCACTGAGCTACAAATGCATCAAAATCGGCTTCCCATCCTTCAGGGATATCTCCGGATAACCTTCTGGTTAATTCTGCAGCTTCTGCTGGGTATGCCTTCTGATACGCGGCAAACTGTTCATTCCACTGCTGCTCATAAGAAGCCCCATCAGCAGTGCAATCCCATGCCTGATAAATTTCCTCGGGCACGAAGAAAGCTTCGTCATATTCCCAATTAAGCGCCTTCCGCGTCAACGCGACTTCGTCTTCACCTAATGGAGCTCCATGACTTGATTCTTTTCCACCCTTATTCGGAGAACCGTACCCGATCGTGGTTTTACAGCAGATCAGAGTTGGTTTATCGGCAACCTGCTTTGCCTGAGTAATAGCAGCATCAACAGCATCCGCATCATGCCCATCAACATCTCGGATAACATGCCATCCATATGCTTCAAATCGCTTAGGGGTATCATCGGTGAACCAGTTTTCTACCTCACCATCGATAGAAATTCCATTATCATCGTACAGTGCAATGAGCTTTCCAAGATGCCAGGTACCCGCAAGAGATGCCGCTTCGTGAGAAATACCTTCCATCATGCATCCGTCCCCAAGGAACGTATATGTATAATGATCAATGATGGTATTTCCCGGCTTATTGAACTGTGCAGCAAGCACTTTTTCAGCCGTTGCCATACCCACCGCATTAGTAAACCCCTGCCCAAGCGGGCCGGTAGTGGTCTCAATACCGGGGATTGCACCATGCTCAGGGTGTCCGGCAGTCTTTGCATGCAACTGTCTGAATTGTTTCAGCTCTTCGAGCGGCAAATCATATCCAGTAAGATGCAATAATGAGTACAGAAGCATTGATCCATGACCGTTTGATAACACAAACCGATCTCTATTTGCCCATTGGGAATTTTTCGGATTATGACGCATGTGCTTACGCCAAAGCACATGGGCAATATCTGCCATACCCATAGGAGCACCAGGATGTCCCGATTTTGCCTTTTGCACTCCATCCATGCTGAGAATGCGCAACGCATCCGCCATCTTCTTGTTTTCCATCTCTCATTCTCCCACTACTAATGTATTCTGAGCATATTTCTCATATAAGGGCAGTAATCACCCCCATATATGTACCCAGCTGGTATCGCATAAAGTGTATCTGCAAGGGTGGTAAAGGTCAACAACCCACGCAATTAAGCACTATGAGACACTGGACAAATTATTGTCCTTTGATCATATTACAGGCATTGCTGGAATATTTAGAAGGAGGCAGTCCATGTGGGGCAAGAAAAAATTGCAGGAAACAGAACAGTCATTGCAGACTATCCCGTTTGTACAGGTAAACGGAAAACCGATGCGGGAGCCTATCACCTTGTTTGCATTAAGCACCTGTGGTTTCTGCCGAAGAGCACTCGCTTTCTTACATGATCAAGAGTACAGCTTCACATATGTTCATATGGATCGACTACCCCGTAATCAGCAGGATATCATACGTGCCTATGTGAAGGCAAAATACAAAGTTGCTGTCTCTTTTCCCTTTCTCTGTATCGGGGAAAACGATTTTCTCACCGGATTTATTCGATCCTCCTGGGAAAAAGAATTAGAGGAGCTCTGCGATGAACAATAGTGATCCTAAAAAGACAGTCGATGTGGTTTCATTTGTCCATGCCGTTGCAAAAAAACGGGGGTGGAAACTGAACGGAGATGCAGATTTCCTTGACATGTTAGTAGAAGGGTTACAGGTAAACAGTGAACGATTAGGGTATCTGCAGTGTCCGTGTAGGCTCTCTTGGGATGATCGGTCAAAGGATCGGGATATTATTTGTCCCTGCGTATATGCTGCAGATGATATTGCAGAGTACGGTCATTGCTTCTGTTCCCTCTTTTTTTCAGCTGACTTCGATTTTTCCTCTCAGGAAATATCAAGCATTCCAGAACGACGACCGGAACATTTATTCCCGTAACGGAAATCTGCTCAATGCAACAATCCGAAGACAATCGGTACACGGTACAGATCTGTCCCCTTTGTGGATCTGAAGCCTATTTCCTCCAGAGCGCGTTCAATCGCGATTATTGGGATTGTCCGGTATGTGGCGGCGTTTTTCTCTCACCGGATCAGCTTCTGAGCCCTGAAATGGAATATAGAGAATACTGTACCCACAATAATGACGTGCATGATAAACGGTACCAGAAATTCGTTATGCCCTTGGTGAACCTGGTCACCGAGCATCACATGATTGGTCATATCGGACTTGATTTTGGTGCAGGTTCCGGCCCTGTAATAACAAAGTTGCTCCAAGATAGGGGCTATACGGTGAATCTGTACGATCCATACTTCCATCCTGATACGAGTGTTCTCGATACAACATATAATTTTATTGTCGCGTGTGAAGTTGCAGAACATTTTTATCATCCAGAAGAAACCTTCCGGCAACTTGAAAAAATGCTCAAACCAAACGGCATCTTATACTGCAGAACTGAATTACTCACCGATGCAGTCGATTTTTCTCAGTGGCGATATGTACGAGAAGCCACCCACGTATTTTTCTATCGTCCACAAACCATTCACTGGATTGCCACGTATCTCGCAACTGTCTCAGCTACCATCCACAGCAACACCATCTGCTCCTTTCAGAAATCGCATTTGCCCCACCCCTCTTGCTAGCAGTACATTATCTGTAGAGGAAACACCATGAATCAGAAACTTCTGGAGTTCTTCCACGCACTAGATCGCTCATATTTCATAGATAATGAAATGAAAAGTCTTGCAGAGGTGGATAGTGCCCTCCCCATCGGATATGGCCAGACAATCAGTCAACCAAGTCTTGTCCTTTATATGACTGAAGTACTTGCATTGAACAAATCCTGTAATGTATTGGAAATCGGAACCGGCAGTGGATATCAAAGTGTTTTCCTTGCAGAATTCGGAGGAACAGTGTATACCGTTGAGCGCATTACAGAACTCTCGCTATCGGCACAGGATCGCCTTAAAAACCTTGGCTATAACAATATTCATTATCGTATTGGAGACGGCAGTACAGGTTGGAAAGAACACGCCCCATATCACAGAATCATCATTACGGCAGCTCCAACTCACAAACCGGATGACATCGTTGCTCAATTGGCTCCAGAGGGAATTATGCTTCTTCCTGTTGGCCCGTCAGGTCATCAGTACTTGAAGAAGCTCACTCGTGATAAAGCCAGTACTATTCACGAAGAAACACTCCTGCCGGTTGCCTTTGTAGAACTTGTGGGGAAATACAGCCGCTGAAAAATCACCCGGTTCAATTCATTTTCTGAGGGGGATAGTTGGTGAATACCGCATCTACCCCATAATCTGTCATACGTTCCCAGTCTTCCGGTTTATCTACTGCCCAAACATGCACTGGGATATGATATCGATGACATTCGGCAACCGACTCTGCAGAGACTGAGGGGAGTCCCGGATGGAAATAATCAAAGCCGAACTGCTTGCAGAAGAAGCCGGCATTGATCAAGCCTTGCTCCTCGACCAAGGCTCCAAGAGGGATACCGGGAGCAATTTTCTGCAGTAAAACCAAAGACATATGATTGAAGGAAGAAAAGAAAATCCGATCTTCTATATGATATCGCTCTATTATGGCCAGCGTTTTCTCTTCGAGCCCGGGATAGAATATCACCGATGATTTGATTTCCACATTGGTCATGATGTTTTCAGTTGAAGACAGCCAGTCACAATATTCTTCAAATGACGGAATATGAGTACTAACAACCGTATCAGGTTTCACTTTCGCTGCATTTAATTGCTTCAATTCCCTGAACGAGTAGTTCATCACCAAACCAGACCCATCCGTAGTCCGATCCACCGTCTCGTCATGAATGATCACTACCTGGCCATCACGTGTCAGCTGCACATCCAACTCAATTGCATCAAACTGATGTTGAGCTGCTGCAGAAAAGGCTTCCATCGTATTCTCCGGATATATGCCGCTAAGCCCGCGGTGGGCAAACACACGCATGACTATCGGTACCGTGTACCGAGTTTACGGTATAGTGTTGCAAGACTCATATTCAACTCCTTGGCAATTCTTCGTTTACTTTCAGTAGATTCACCGTATTGACGAAGATAGGATAAAATCAAAGCTCGTTCATATGATTGTGTCGCATCCCGATATGATGGGATTTGAGCGATAGTATCATCTTCTGAGGGAACCTCATTAAGCGATAATGGAGACACGGATGATTTCTGACTCAAATATGCTGGAAGATGTCCAATCTGCAACTGAGAGGTCGTGCAGAAATTAACAGCATATTCAATCACATTCTCCATCTCCCGAATGTTCCCTGGCCAAGAATAGCGCATAAACAACTCAATGACCTCTCTAGCAATACGCATGGGACGTTTATTCATGCGATAACACATCTGCTCCAGAATATATTCGGCAAGAATGAGAATATCATCTCCGCGTTCACGTAAACTCGGTAGATTGATCGGAATGACATGCAATCGATAAAACAAATCTTCCCGGAAAACCTGCTGGGCAACCATGTGCTGCAGGTCCTTATTGGATGCAGCAATAATGCGGACATCAATAGTTACGGTCTCGTTACAACCAATTCGCTGAATTTGCCGCTCCTGAAGTACCCGCAACAATTTTCCTTGTAGATGCAAAGGTAATTCAGCTATCTCATCAAGAAAAATCGTTCCCCCGTTCGCAACTTCAAACTTACCGGTCTTACCTTGTGGGTCGGCTCCGGTAAACGCACCTTTTCGATAACCAAACAGTTCAGCTTCAATCAGGTGTTCAGGCATACATGCGCAATTGATGGCAATGAATGGACCATTTCGCCGATAACTCTCTTGATGAATGGAACGGGCAAAGAGATCCTTACCCGTGCCACTGTCTCCACAGAGCAGAATCGTTGAATCATTGATCGCTGCAATCTTTGCAACTCTGATAGCTTCCTGAATGATCGGGCTATTCCCTCTGATTGAAGAGAAATTGATCCGCTGCTTATCTTTATATAGGGAAGCCTTATGGACAATGTCATCAATGGTTTCAAAGGTGAGAATCTTGTACATCCCCTGGTCGTTAATCTGCAGTCGATTAAGCTTATAGATAACGCGGAGTTTTTTCTCCTGTACATTCCAACACGTAGCAATTTCAAAGCCCTCACGCACAGAAAAATCTATCCCAGTAATCAAAGATTCCAATGATGCTCCTAGAACCGTCTGCTTGGAGAAGCTCAGATGGAGGAACCCGATCGCCGCTGAATTAATATGCAGAATCTGATTATCACCATCGACAATAACGATTCCCTTATCAATACAATTAATTACTTCATTCACATCAGCGTGATTGCTGATAATCTTATTGTGTTGCTCAATGCTGAGAATTTCACTTTCGATCACACTCACCATATAGCGCATCAAAGATATCGCCTCTTGTTCACGCTGCTCCATGGTTTTGGATTGCTCTTCCGAAAAACAGGCAACACTCACCACCCCAATACAGGAATCACTTACTGTGATCGGGTAGGAAATATTTTCTTTTTCTACACAGGTGTCGTACTTCATACAATGCAGGCAGGTAGGATTATCCCGTTTATTGTGGTTTATCACGGGTTGTTCACTGGTGAGGACCTGCTGGAAGATCGAATTATATGGGCTATTATCGTCAATTTTTGCGGAAAAATCACCCGTCCCTGCAATACGTCGAAGGGTAGAATCCACCACAGTGACATCTAAGCCAATGGTTTCGCTCATCGATTCCGAGAGACTTTGAATTTTCCCCTGCATGAGATGTAAATAAGAAGCGTACATGGTATCGTTCCTAACGAGAAGAAATGTGTCAAAATTGTCACATAAGGATTTTACAATGTCAAGGAACGAGTTCCCTATTCTTTTTATTATATGAACGAAATACCAGAATATTATCAATATTGAGAAAATAGTTTCTCATTATTTAGAATTTTATAACGTAATATATTTCCTTACCGGATACTGAAGGTACAAAAACATCCATTGCAGCTCCATTCAGACCTTGGCATGCATTTTGCATGTATGAATATGCAAAACCAGAGTACAAGGAGGAGGTTGTAATGGACGAGAAGAAGGCAATAGCGGAATTTGTTGAGAGCCTACAGCTACAGGAACCGGTTTCCCCGGAGGATTTCTATCGTGCAATTCTTTCAGCTTATCAGGATCGGACCAGGCAGGTCTATTTTATCTGGAGGAAGTTGAAGGAACTTTATCCCGAAGTCGATGCAAATCGCGTCATCGGAGAAGGTTCTTGGGATTTCGGTGTTTTTCAGGGTGAACAGATCAAGAAAAAATACGAAGGTGAAGATGTGGGTCCTGTTGAAGCACTTCTTGGTCAGACCTCCAAGGGTGGCTGGTTTGTATTCCAGCAGGAGATCACCGAACTGAATGAAAACAAAGCAGTGAAGATATTCCACCAGTGCCCGCATGTACTTGCACTGCAGGGTCTGGGGTTGAGTGCAGAAGAGATTAAAACATTTTGCAGAGATATGCTCGGCAGATGTGATTATGGAATCTGTGCCCCATTTGAAAAAGTCGATATCGACTTCCCCACCACCGTAGCTGATGGTGAAGGTCACGGATGTGCCATGACCATCACAAAAAAACAATAAAGGAGCAGATAGTATGAGTTTCAGAAAGCCTACCCTGTTTGAAGCACTCATTCCTATTGGCGGCGTATTCATTATACTCGGTATCGGGTATGGTGTTTTCGGATTATCCACACACGGATTGCTTATAGTAGCAGCCTTCGTAGCTGCCATGGTAGCAAAACGGATTGGATACAAATGGGATGACATGTTTGAAGGCATTAAGGAGAAGATATCCTCCTCTCTGACTTCAATCTTTGTCATGATCTCCGTTGGAGCTGTGATCGGATCATGGATTGTCGCAGGAACTATTCCTATGATGATCTACTACGGCGTGAAGATCATCAGTCCACAGTTCCTTCTGGTTACCGCATTCATTGTAACCGCGGTGGTCTCCACGTTTACCGGAACCTCATTCGGCTCGGCAGGAACCATTGGAGTTGCTATCATGGGAATCGCTGGAGCATTGGGAGTTCCTCTTCCTGCTGCAGCGGGCGCGGTGATATCCGGTGCAGTGTTTGGTGATAAGCTCTCACCTTTCTCTGATACCACGATTTTAGCTCCTACCGCAGCTGGTGCGAATCTGTATGACCACATTAAACACATGTTGTATACGACGACTCCAGCAGCACTGCTTGCCATCGTAGTGTACCTCATTGTCGGATTCACCTCACCGACTACAGCCAGTACCAATCCAGAACGGGTACAGTTGCTCCTTGGACAGCTTGAAACACTCTTCAACTGGAATCTCTTATTACTGATTCCACCGGTAATCATCTTTTATGGAGCTATCAGAAAACGCCCTACCGTACCGTACATGCTTCTTTCATCGGTCGTTGCCGGTATTTTAGGTATGATTTTCCAGGGTTACTCCATCAAGGGTGTAGTCACGGGAATCGTAAGCGGCTTTAAAGTATCACTGATCCCCAATCCAGGTATGGAAACCTCTGAGATCATTGGAGAAATCAGCACGCTGCTGAACCGTGGTGGTATGATGGGCATGATGAGCACTGTTTTACTCATCATCTGTGCTCTCTCATTTGCCGGTATTTTAAGTAAATACGGCGCAATGGAAGTCATTCTCACGAGCTTGAAAAAGAAGATTCAGACTGTGGGACAACTGGTTTCATCCACCGTACTCTCTACCATTCTCATGTCACTGGCAACGGGAAGTTCCTACATGGCAATCCTGATCCCCGGAGAACTATTCAAGGATCTCTATGCAGAGAAAGGTCTTGCACCGAAGAATCTCTCGAGAACACTCGAAGATTCCGGAACCTGTGTAGTTCCCATAGTCCCCTGGTCTATTGCGGGAACCTTCATGGCCGGAACGCTTGGAGTATCCACCTTTGCTTACCTACCGTGGGCCGTACTGTGTTATAGTAGCTTCATCTTCGCTATTATCTACGGGTTCACCGGGTTTGGTATAGCTAAACTGGAAACCGAAAAGAAATAATAATTTACCTGATACTGTCAAACAGTAGCATGTTTGACAGTATCTCATTTCATGATCAAATGAACATCGTACTTCTATCACATAAAGGAGCCTTCTTGTGGAATCAGACAAGTTGTTGGAGTTGTTGCATGCCCAGGTGATCCCTGCTGTCGGCTGTACTGAACCAGTTTCTATCGCCATAGCAACTGCTGCTGCTCGTCAGCATGTAGCCGAACCTATCACTGACGTTCAGGTAGAAATCAGTCTCAACATATTTAAAAATGGAATGCGTGTGGGCATCCCGGGAACTGAAGAAAAAGGCATTCCCTTCGCCACCGCTTTAGCGTTAGTCCTGCCCGATCCGGTTCTTGGGCTCGAAATTTTCGCCCAGGTTGATGCACAGCATATCGCAGAAGCAAAACGCCTGTTGGCACAGGATATCATCCATATCCGAACAGCTGACAATGACCGTAATTTTTATGTGTCAGTACAGGTAACGGGAAACTCTGACAAGGCGACGTGTGTTATAGAGTCTAATCATACCAACATTGTGAGTATCACCAGAAATGGAGAGATCATACAAGGTCATTGTGTCTCTCCTAAAGATCAGGTGGAAGAAGTTCATCAGGAGATACCTGATTTCGATACGATCTTTTCCTTTGCGGAAGAGGTTGACCCTGCCCAAATTGCCTTTCTTCTTGATGGGGTTACCATGAATTTAGCTATAGCTAAGGCGGGAAAAGAGCAGCGAAGAAGCAGCGGCCTTGGCCCTCGGCTGTATGCCTTAATGGAAATGGGTAAACTCCCTGATGATATGGTTCATCGGATCAGAGCCTGTACCGCGGCAGCATGCGATGCGCGAATGGGAGGAGTTAATCTTCCTGTTATGAGTAGTTCTGGAAGTGGAAATCAGGGTATCACCGCTATTATTCCGATTGCGGTACTCGCTAGCGAATTGGGAAGCAGTGATGCGCAACTCTCCAGAGCTCTCGCAATCAGTCACCTGGTTACTTCATTTATCAAACAGAAAACGGGAAGGCTATCACCTGTGTGCGGCTGTGCCGTTGCTGCAGGGATCGGAGCCGCCGCAGGGATGACATTCCTCCAGGGAGGTTCCCGTCATACGATGCGCCTCGCCATTAACAACATGATTGGAAGCCTTGCCGGTCTGGTATGTGATGGGGCTAAAGGCGGTTGCGCTTATAAACTGGCCACAGCAGCTTCAGAAGCATATATCCAATCACTTGTTGCTCAGGATGAGACCAGCGTGAGTGCTTATGACGGTATTGTGGGAGCATCAACTGAGGCAACTGTTGAGAATCTCGGTCAACTGTGCACTGAAGGCATGGGTCAGGTCGACTCACTGCTTGTGGATATCCTATCCGGGTACCGTGTACCGAAATGATTTTTATTGTTAGGCGCACCATTTTCCTGCATACTCGCTAAAGGAGGGCTCGACCTATGATACCGGTCTCTGCAAGTTCGTTATTTCCCCAAGAGTTTATACAGGAAAACCTTATGGGACCAAGTTGTCTGCTGATTGCAGAAGAATTGGCCTCATATCTTTCATTGCCGGAACATCCCCGTCTATTGGATCTTGGATGCGGAACCGGGTTGACCTCCATGTATTTTTCGCATAAGTTCCCGGCTCAGGTTTTTGCTACCGATTTATGGATTGATCCCGCTGAGAATCTGAAGCGTTTTATCTCACAGGGATATGATAAGACGGTAATCCCGATCCGCGCGGAAGCTCATGAACTTCCCTATGCACAGGGATATTTTGATGCAGTGCTCAGTATAGATTCCTACCACTATTTCGGTGCAGATCCCGAGTACCTTGAAAAACATATCGTTCCTCTGGTAAAACCCGGCGGTATCATCGCAGTTTCCATACCGGGAGTTCATGATGGACTTACCGAAGCGGGTCTGCCTGAAGAACTGAAGGCTTTTTGGAATTATGAGGTGATCAATTTCAATTCCCGCATCTGGTGGAAAGACCTGTGGGCTCAATCTGCATCGGTTGAATGCCTACACGCATTCAACCATAGCTGTCATGATTCTGCCTGGGCGCAGTGGCTCGCAAGTGACAATCCTTACGCAAGGAAGGATAAGCCTATGATGGAAGCAGAGGCAGGAAAGTATTTCGATACCATAGGCCTTATCTACCGCAGAATTTCCGAATCTTGAAATATTGCCGTACCTTCCTCAGTGAAAATCGTATACGCGAATAATAAGCTCGCATAATTTCACACTTCTCTCTCAAATATTCTTCAGACTGTTCCTGTTTTCGACTATCTTCATCGGGGTGCACAATGCTTCCAAAATAATCGGGCAACACATCCACTTTACGATTTTGTAAGGTGGTGATTAAAAATTCCCAGGGCCCGGCAAGCGACTTATCAATAGAGAATTGAGCACAAACGGATCGCTTCAACACAAAAGCACTGAGCTGAACCTGGTCATCAATCAGCAGCCGTTGGTAATACCCCGAAATAGCATCAGAGGGCATATGAACACCCGAAGTCTTTCTCTCCTGTTCATACAGCGTTGCACACTGTGCGGCATCGGCCTTGGAAAGAGCAAACCGCTGTACAGCTTTCTCGAACCAAAGAGATTGCAGTTCATCTCCAGCTGAAAGAAAGGCTACATAATCTCCGATGGCCTCAGATAATCCAAGATTGCGAGCTTCACTGAACGAGCAGGATGGGCAGGAAATATAGTGCACCTGCTGCTCATGATGGTTGCCAGCCGGTTTGGGAGAGAGCGTATCGCCATTCAGATTCACTACCAGAATTTCGAGATTCTCATAGGTCTGATTGAGACACGACAATAAGGTACGATCAAGCTGCTCCGTCTGTGCCTGTGCGGTAATGATTACAGATATCATGGGTAAAGACTTTTCATTCATCGCACTAATATACAGAAAAACGGCACTGCAGTCGAATCAATCGGAGTGCCGTTTTTTCTGTAATCTACATCATGTGGCAAATTAATCTTCTTTCAATCCCGCCATCTCTTCAAATACCTTGACGACTGCAGAAGCATTTTCCTCACCGTACCCCTTATTGAGACCGACTTTGTTGATCTCATGTACAATATTTGACAGTAACACGGGGACTTCAAGAGATTCAGAGAAATTCCGAATCAGCTCGGTATCCTTTACCATAGTCCGCAAATGGAAAGAAACGGCAAAATCACGCGAGATGATTGAATTACCAATTCCATCCACTACTGGTGAACGGAAATCACTATCCATCCACACACTCAGCACCTCCTGAGGATCGAGGTTTGCTTTCTTCGCTAATACCATAGATTCACAAAGAGCGGCAACAATCGTTGAAACCAGATGATTCCCACACAATTTTGTTGCATAGCCATTCCCATGACCGCCCATGTAGTGGATAGTCTCACTGAGCTTCTCCAGTACTTCGAGTGACTGCTCATACACGTTCTTCTCTCCACCCACCATGATCCACAGACCGCCGCTGTTGGCTTCTCCTTTGGAACCATGTACCGGAGCATCAAGAAAATCAGCCCCTTTCTTTCCCAATTCCTCAGCAAGATGGGTTGCCGTCTCAGGAAGCTGTGTACTCATATCGATGAAGATCTGCCCTTTCTTTGCATGAGCAATGAGACCTGATTCACCGTTCATTACTGAATCAAGAGCCTCTTTATTCCACATCATACTGATGATGAAATCGGCTGACTCTGCTGCCTTGGCCGGGGTATCGGCATAGATAGCGCCCGCTGAAATAAGCTCTTCAGCATTCGCTTTGGTTCTGTTGTAACACGATACGGCATACCCCTTTTCGAGTAAGACTTTTCCCATACCGGTTCCCATTACACCGGTACCCATTATTGCAACATTCTTTTTCATGTTCACCTCCTCTCATTGACATACCCTACTTACATACTATGTAACATATGCCTGAACTTATATACTACGCCTATTTCAAGGAGTTCACAAGACGCTTTGAATCATCCTTGAGATGTTCGTAGGTTGCCTCATACTGATGCACATACTCTTGGTATATTTCATGCCGTTCAGCATCAGGCTCAATCACCTGCTTGATGCGAACCATGGCATCTGCAGCTTCAGTAATCGATTTATACACCCCGGCAGCAACGGTGGCTGCAATGGCACTGCCGAGCGATACCGCTTGCTGTTCTTCGGGTATGGTAATTTTCTTTCCGGTCACATCTGCATGGATCTGCATCCAGAGATCACTTTTCGTTGCACCACCGCACGTGATAATCTCATCGATATACACACCGCCAGCTTCCATCCGCTTCAGTATTACTGCAGTACCGTACACTACCCCTTCCATTATTGCCCGGAACAGATGTGCAGGCGTATGCTTCAATGTGAGCCCCCGGATGACACCGCGACTGTTCGCATCAACCCATGGGGTCCGGTTTCCCTGCCAATGCTCTAGTACTACCAAGCCCTCTGATCCAGGGGGAATCGCAGCTGCCTTTTCATTTAATACATCATAGATACCAATACCCCGATCTTCTGCTTCCTGTGTTATCTCACTGCTGAGGAAATTGGTCACAAACCACTTGATGATGGATCCAGTAGATATCTGTCCCGCCTCTACCACTTCCATCCCGGGAATGATTGCGCTCGGAAAGGTTCCGAATATTCCCGGAGCATGCAGCTCAGCTTCGGTCATGCCGATATGTAACTGGGAGGAACCGGTAATCAGTGCAAGCTTACCCGGTTTCAGCGCATTCACCCCGATGACACCCATGTAGGCATCCGCACCACCACCTGCAACGGGAATACCTTTACGCAATCCGGTCAATGCAGCGATCTCACTGCTGATTCCACCGATCACCTCACCGATGGTGACGATACGCTTCGGCAACTTATCAAAGATATCGCCCAATCCGATTTTTTCATACAAGGAGCTGGGGAATCCTCCCTCCTTGATATTATAAAACCAGCGAATCGACACGGTGTTGATGTTCGCCGTGATCTCTCCGGTAAGCCAGTAGGCCATCCAGTCGGTATGTTCAAAAATAGTAGCGGCCTGGTTGTAAATTTCCGGTTCATGTCGTTTTACCCAAAGGTTCTTACATGGGAACCATTCAGCAGAAACCTTGCCATGCCCGACATATTTGAGAGCCCCATCTCCACACGAGGCAATATCATCAGCCTCTTTGGCAGCACGAATATCCATCCACATAATGGCATCCCGCAACGGATTTCCTGCTTTATCGAGGTGTACGACGGTACAGCTTGTACCATCAATACCAACACCTTCTATCTCCTGAGGAGAGACTGGGCTGTCCACAAATGCTCGTTTGATTGATTCAAGCATGGAAGCATCCCACTGCTGGATACTCTGCTCTCCCCAACCGGGATGACGATGGATATTGGTGTTTTCACTGACACCAAAACTGATACAATCACCCTTCTCATTATAAATTCCTGTTCGAATACTCTCAGTACCAGCATCAATTCCTAACACATAGCGTCCCATGCAGATCCCCCTTACTTCTTCATCAGGCAATAATTGCCCGCAACTGATCTATGTTATCTTCGATTGAACCACAAAATATCGCACTGCCGATAATTGCCATAGTCGCACCTGCAGATTGAACTGAACTGAGCGTCTCTTGATTCACACCACCATCTACCGAAAGTCGGATCGATCGCTTGTGGGTATACATATAGGACGCGCACTGTTCCACCTTATGCAGAATCTTATCATTGAATTTCTGTCCCCCGATACCGGGATTCACCGCAAGAATATTCACCGCTTCAACTTGTTCGATAAAAGGCTCAACAACCTCATAGGGGGTATCAGGGACAAAGGTGATACAGACATCACAACCTGCATTATGGATACTATCGATCATAAGCGGCAAAGCTTCCCCGGCAGATTCGTACTGCAAATTTATACAATCAGCTCCTGTCGGCAAAAATGTTTCCAGTATTGATTCCATATGATACACCGCCAGATGGACATCAAAATAGGCCTGTGTCAAAAGGCGCACATCACTGACTACCTGACTGCCGAAGAGCAGGTATTTGGCAAAATGCCCATCACAGACATCAAAGTGGAAGGTTGTAATCCCACAGCGTTCAGCTAGGAGCATATCGCGGGCAATGTACGCATGATTTGCAGCCAGCAGCGAAGCACACAATTCGATCATGATCACCTCTATTCTCAGCCTAAACGAGTATAGCACACTCTGTCGATGCTGTATGTTTTCTCTAGTATACCATGTATTTTACATATGTAAATATTTTATAGCTATATTTTACATTAGTAATATTTCTCATAGACAAATGAAATTCTGCAGGATATACTGATGTAATGAATGATATGGAGACGCGAAGACAACAGTTGGCAAAGAAAGCATATGAATTAGGGTTTTCTTATGAAAAGACCTATCGCGGGTGTGCACAATGCACCCTGGCAGCAATTCAGGATGCTACTGGTATCAGAGATGATCAATTGTTTCGGTCGGCGAGTTCACTTGCATCGGGAGGCGGCCTGACCTGTGCCGGATCATGCGGTGGATTCAGTGCCGGACTGATGTTCATAGGATCACTGCTCGGGAGAAGACGAGAGTTTTTTCATAACGATGATGAATTCAAGTATCTCTCATTCGAACTTGGACGCCGCCTTCATGACCGCTTCATTGAAACATATGGAACGGTCATCTGTAGTGAAATCCACCAGAGGCTGTTCGGTCGCACATATGATCTGTATGACTCTGCAGACAAACAGCAATTCAATGATGATGGCGCACACGAAGACAAGTGCACTTCAGTGGTCGCTCAAGCAGCAGCCTGGACTATCGAATTGGTGTATGACGAACTTCATCAGCGAAATCTGCTCAATTGATCAACCTTCGCCAGACAACATTACACATACTCTTACCTTGTGCATAATAACACTTGACAGTGATCATTTATGTTTGTATTCTGTTCGTAACAACATAATATTTGTTTTATTTTTCAAAGTAGCGCACAAAGAAAGGTCGGTAATGCAAAGTTCAGCGAAACGAAAACAGTTCATTCAGCAGAGGATTGATGACGAACAATCTGTTCAGGTCAGCGACCTTGCACAGGAGCTTGGTGTCTCGGAGATGACAATACGGAGAGATCTGAGTGACCTTGAAAGAATAGGGGTCCTGAAACGAACTCACGGAGGTGCTGTCAAGGATGTCAGTCGAAGTTATGAACCTCCTTTCAGCCTCCGCCAGCATGCATCACTAGAACAGAAACGACTGATTGCGCATCGGGCAGCTTCGTATGTGTGTGAAGGAGATACGATAGCCATTGATTCGGGGACTACGACCATAGAACTCGCAAAGGAATTGGTATCTTATAAAAATCTCACTATTGTAACACCCAGCATCCATATTGCTATGATCTTTCTTGATCACCCTACTATTACCGTACTGCTCTCAGGGGGTGTTTTGCGCAAGCATGAAGGATCACTCGTAGGTAGCTTCACTCGTTCAACCTTCAGTTCCCTCTACTTCGATACTTTTTTTGTATCGGGAGCTGCGCTCAGTGAAGATGCGGGACTGACCGACTACATCATCGAGGATGCAACCATCAAACGCATGATTATGGGACATGCAAAAAAAACCATAGCATTGATGCACGCAGATAAATTCGGCCAGGCAGCGTTTGCACAGGTTGCACAACTGCAGGAGCTGGATGTTCTGGTAACTGATAAACCACCCTATCCGTCGTTACAGCATGAGCTGCAGCGACAGAAGGTAACAACAATAATTGCTCAGGCGAAGGAGTATTGAAATGAAATGGCTTAAAGAGGTCTTCAACGTAGAAAAACCGGTAATCGCGATGTGCCACATGCAGGCGATGCCAGGTGACCCGGGATACGATCGTGATGGTGGTGTAGAAAAAATCCTCGATCTTGCCCGTAAAGATCTGCTTGCGCTCCAAGAAGGTGGAGTGGATGCGGTGATGTTTTCAAATGAATTTAGTCTCCCCTATTTAACTACAGTGGAACCTATTACTTATACCACCATGGCAAGAATCATCGGAGAACTGAAACATGATATTACCATACCCTATGGGGTGAATGTCTTATGGGACCCAAAAGCTTCCATTGATCTTGCAGTAGCAACCGATGCACTTTTTGTCCGGGAAATTTTTACCGGTGTATATGCCAGTGATTTTGGTCTGTGGAACACCAACGTAGGCAGTGTGATCCGTCATCGGATGCATGTCGGTGGAGATCATGTAAAATTGTTGTTCAATATTGTGCCGGAGGCAGCATCCTATCTCGGAAAACGCAATATCGTTGATGTCGCTAAATCCACTGTATTTAATAATCGGCCGGACGCATTGTGTGTTTCAGGACTCACTGCAGGCGCTGAAACCGACTCTTCGGTGCTGAAAGCGGTAAAGGATGCCGTTCCGGAAACTGCGGTATTCGCCAATACGGGTGTCCGCCTTTCGAACGTGCAGGAGCAGCTCTCCATCGCCGATGGAACGGTCACTGCGACGACCTTTAAACGTGATGGCAAGTTTGAAAATGAAGTCGATGTGAAACGGGTAAAAGAATTCATGGATCGGGTAAAGGAAATCCGCTGATACACCTATTGGTGAAAGGAGCTTGCTATGGACCAGCGATGGAAACGACTTGGAGAGCTATTAGTCAATTACTCGACGAAGGTTCAACCGGGAGAACGAGTAATGATTGCCATGATAGAACCGGAGACGTTTCCTCTGGCCCAAGCAGTGTATGAAGCGGTAATCAAAGCCGGCGGATATCCTCAAGTACAACTGCTTTCAGAACGTCTCCGTCATTCACTCCTTACATACGGTTCGGAAGATCAGGTTAACTGGGTACCCGAAATCGAGCTATACGGCATGCATTGGGCAGATGTCTATATCGGACTGCGGGGAGCTCACAATCTGTACGAGTTACAGGATATTGAAGCGCAGAAGCTTGCCGCAAATCAGTCGGCAATGGGCAAGGTATCCACTGCTCGATGGAAAGACACCCGATGGGTTCTGGTGCGGGTTCCAAACGAATCATTTGCTCAGCAGGCACAAACAAGTTATGAGGATCTCGAATCGATGTTCTTCAACGCATGTTTTCTCGACTGGGATAAAGAGGCTGAAACCTGGAACCGGTGGGCAAAACAATTGGAACAGGGAAAGACCATGCATCTGGAAGGTAAGGAAACGAGCTTGACTTTCAGTATCGCAGGGAGAAAATGGATACCGTTTGCAGGGGTTAACAATATGCCTGATGGGGAAATAGCCACTGCTCCTATCGTCGAAACGATGGATGGTACCGTGTACTTTGAGACACCGGGAGTGTTAAGTGGACGATTAATCCATGGGATCAGACTTACCTGGGATCATGGGAAGCTGGTACATGCTTCAAGTGAAAGTGAACAGGATTTTTTCCAGTCAGTGGTACATAAAGATGCGGGAAGTCAGTTCATCGGAGAGTTCGCCATCGGCACAAACTACGGAGTAGATCGATTTTGCAATGATATTCTCATCGATGAAAAGATTGGAGGCACTGTCCACATGGCACTCGGACGTGCATATCCTGAATGTGGAGGAACGAACGAATCTTCAATCCACTGGGATATTATCAAGGACATCAGGAATGAGGGATCACTTTCACTGGATGGAAAGGTGATACTTGAACACGGCAGGATACTGCTCGACTGACAGCTGGATGGGAGGACAATGCATGCAACCATGTTTTATTGGAATTGATATCGGAACTGGATCTGCAAAAGGTGCCATAGTTGATCAGCAGGGATCAGTGGTGGCTCAAGCCTCAGTAGCACATCAGATGAGCAGTCCACAACCGGGCTGGTTCGAACAGGATGCAGATGCCGTCTGGTGGCAGGATGTCGTTGTTCTGGCAAAACAGCTCATGCAGCAGCTTGATGAAAGAGGCATTGATATAACGAATCTGAAGGGTATGTGTGTCAGTACCACCGCACCGTGTGTTCTCCCGATTGATCGGCAGGGTAAGCCATTACGTCCGGGAATCATGTATGGTATCGATACTCGTGCCACCAAACAGATTGCAGAAATAGAGACAGCCATCGGAGCTGATCAGATCTTCGAGAAGACCGGGCAACAGCTTTCGAGTCAGTCCTGCTGCCCGAAGATCAGATGGATTGAGCAGCAGGAGCCTGAAGTATGGAAACACACTGAGACCATACTCACTTCCAGCGGGTACATAGTGTATCGACTCACCGGTCGTGCTGTGGTAGACACCTACGATGCAATTGGATACGCACCCCTTTTCAACCTGAAAGAAAAACGTTGGGATTCTACATACGAGGATCAACTGTTTTCACTGGATCTTCTTCCAGAGATCATGTGGACCACTGAGATTGCCGGTACCATCACTTGTGCAGCTGCAGAAGAAACCGGACTTCCTCAAGGCCTACCCGTACTAGCGGGAACTGCCGATGCCGCAGCAGAGGCTATGAGCAGCACCGTCAGTGACGTGGGTGACATGATGATGATGTACGGCAGCAGCAACTTCTTTATCATGCTGACTTCTGCATTAAAACCGGTCAGCGAATTCTGGGCATCAAACTATCTGATACCGGGAACGTCGGTGCTTACCGGAGGCATGGCCACGGTGGGAAGTCTGTTCAGCTGGTTCAATGAGACCTTCCCCGGTCGCTCATTCACCGAATGGGAAAAATTAGCTCAATCATCCCGCCCCGGAGCAAATGGGGTTACCATTCTTCCGTATTTCGCTGGTGAACGTACTCCGCTGTTTGATCCACATGCCAAAGGAGCTTTTTATGGCATGCAGCTCACAACCACAGCCGGCGATATCTATCAGGCACTTCAGGAAGCCATCGGATTTGGTATTCGGCACAATCTCGAAGTATTGGCGCAGGCAGGAGAACAGGCAAAGCGAATCGTAGCGATTGGCGGAGTGACCGCCAGCGATATGACGATGCAGATAATCAGCGATTGCTCGGGATGTATCCAGCAGGTGCCATCACAGCGACTCGGAGCCTGTTACGGAGATGCCTTCTTAGCGGCATACGCCACTGGTGCAGTTTCGTCACTCGAAGATATCCACTCATGGGTAAGTATAGAGAAAACCTATACTCCTAATCCAAAGCACACCGAAGCATACGATAAAGCTTATCAGCGATATCGCAATCTGTATGAATCAACGAAACATCTGAATCAGTGAACAAAGCCCTCGGGGCTCCGAGGGCTTATCAGTATCACAGCGTGACCACTACATAAGTATCAAAATCTGTATCAAGTTCGTAGGCGAGAAAGTCCTCATCCGGAGTGTTCTCATAAAACAGCACAAAAGTCTGAGTCTGAGCGACCTGTGTCAGTGGTGCATGGTGCCACACGCCTTTTTTAAACCGCACAGCATTCCCTTTGGGTACGTAGAAAGCTTTCACTGTCTTCAGATCGGGCTTATCTGCATCATCTTTTTGTGACAATGCCGCAACAACGATGATATCATCAGTAGGAATGAGAACTTCACTGGTGGTGGCATGCCGTTCAAGCGTATGTTCTTCCAATCCGTTTTTCCCATAGGTCTGTACAATAGATACTGAGGTAAGTCCAGCATGATCCATCACCGCAAGATGATTCCAGAAGGAAAGTTCCTCCCCTGAGGCATCAGCTGCACGCTCCTGGGTGGTAATGAATTGCCCATAAGGAGTAAACGAAGCATCCGAAGCCTGTTCACAAGAAATTTCAATCCGTTTCATCTCTACTCCTCCTCTATTGAGCTTGTACGTAATCACTGAACACACTGACTACCAAGGCACCAACGGTGGCACCGGGATCCTGTGCTGTTCGTGATTTTTCCTGATAATAAGCAGCTCTACCGTGTTGTGCCACCATATCTTTCGTGGCCTCTACACCCTGCAGTGCAGCCGCTTTAGCACCCGCAAGTGCCTCAGCAAGGGAACTTCCCCCTGATGCGAGCTCTGCAAGCTTCGTTGCCGCCGGATCAAGGGCATCAATAATGGTTTTTTCACCCGGTTTCGATTTTCCCCGTTCGGCAATACCATCGGAAAAAGCTCTCCAGAAATCAGCCATACCAGCAGCAGATACTTCGGTTTTGCCCTTAAGCGCCTTTCCCCCACGCATAAATCCGGTAGCCATGAGGGTGCCCATGGTAGAGGGGGCAGCTTTTGCCATCACCATACCCGATTTCATCATGAGCGAACCAATATCTTCTTCATCAAAATCCGCTGCAAAAGCATCGGCAGCTTTGAAAATTGCGGCCATGGTCAATCCAAGATCGCCATCTCCCATCACCGAATCGAGTTCAATCAAATACTGTTTCTGCGATTGAGCCATCTCATTCAATCGGGAAAAGAGGGTTTTTACATCATCACGTGTGAGTGAAGTCATCATACCTCCCTTACAGCTGAACCTGCTCAAAGAACGGCGTACAAGCCGGTTTTGCCAGGTAAGTTTTCAGTTCATCATCAAGCTTCAGCAGGCTGATGCTTGCTCCGGCCATCTCCATGGATGTGGCAAATTCTCCCGCATACACATGGAACACACCGATGCCTTTCTCCTGGAGCATTTCATGCACTTTGCGATACATGATGTAAAGCTCTTCCTTCGGTGTAGCTCCAAGACCATTCATCAATACGGCAACTTCGTCACCCTGCTCATAGGGAAGATCGGCAATAATGGCATTGAGCATCTGCTCTACCACTTCATCGGCACTCTTGATCGGTCCCTTTTCTATACCCGGCTCACCATGAATCCCCATCCCGATTTCCATCTCATTCTCTCCGATGGAGAAAGAAGGTTTACCAACCTCAGGTACAATACAGGGGGAAAGGGCTACTCCCATAGTACGCACATTATCTGCAGCTTTCTGGGCTACACGTTTCACCTCATCAAGGCTCTTCATATCGTCAGCACAGGCACCAGCTACTTTATACACAAAGAATATTCCCGCAACACCGCGGCGTTTATGCTCTTCACCTTTCTTTGATGAAGCGACATCTTCACCAGCTATAACCTGCTCAACACGGATATCTTCCATATCGGCCATCTCGGCAGCCATGTCAAAGTTCATAACATCGCCCCCGTAATTGCCATAAATATAGAGCACTCCTGCCCCTTTATCGATAGCTTTTGTTACTTCAAACATCTGTTCCGCACTCGGAGACTGGAATACTCCACCTACAGAACATCCATCGAGCACACCATCACCCACATATCCTAAAAAGAGTGGAAGGTGTCCTGAACCCCCTCCGGTGGCGATACCGACTTTACCCTCTTTTCCAGTTGCCGTAACCACACAGCGAAGATCATCGTTTACATAGGTAAGCTGTTTTGGATGAGCAGCCATAATTCCCTGAATCATCTCATCAACGAAATGCTCGGGTTTGTTAAGAAATTTTTTCATACGTCCTCCTGTGGATTCTTGTTCATGCACTGCCGATAGAGGCTTGCGCTTTCATTTTTTTCACTCGTTTATAATTTCCGTACCACTGGGCAATATAATTGATGGTCATGACCAGCAGTAGAGCAAATCCCCACATAAACTTCTTAAAGAAGGGACTGAATGCCATAATGTTGAGCCCGCTCTGGGTAACCTGCAAAATGATGATACCCATGATAAGACCTGGGATATTACCGAATCCACCATCTGGATCAGCTCCACCGAGCACTACGACCAGAATGGCCTGCAGCAAATAGGCTGAACCATATCCGGGGCGCATCGAATTGGCCCGGCTGATCATAATTACTGAAGCAATACCAGCTAGAATAGCGGTAAGAATGTAAGTTTTCATGATCACCTTGGTGTTATTTACTCCTGAATACCGTGACACCGTCGGACTCGATCCGATCATGTACATGGTAAAGCCCTGACGGGTACGATTGAGCAGCATCCAGACGATAACGGCGCCAATGACAAAGAGGATAAATGAGAAGGGAACCCCAAACACCGTCCCATTTCCCAGGAACATAAATTCGGTAGGAAATCCACTGATACTATACCCCTCTGTAATGACCGTTGCCAGACCAAGAAACAATCCCTGAGTTCCCAACGTGGCAAGAATGGGGGGAACTCCCACGAGAGCAATGAGTACCCCATTAGCCAGACCACATAAAATGGCAATACCAATCACGGCAAGAATTGCAAGCAATATTGCCGAAGTGGTTGCAAGACCCGCTGCGGTTCCGTTGGTAAGAATCAGTGCAGCGATAACTCCAGTGAAGTTCGCAGCTGCGACAACCGAAAGGTCGATACCACCGGTGATCATAGCAAGCATCATAGCCAGAGCGAGAAATCCAAACTCAGGGAACTGCGCTGCCATGGACTGGATATTCACTGCGGAAAGGAACTGTCTGGGCATCAACACGGTCATAATGAGGATAGCGGCCATCATGACAATGAACAGGTACTTATTTTTCGGTTCTTTGAATTTGAACGCTTTGATTTTCTGCATTATCGTATTCATTGGTTCGTTACTCCTCTTCCTTCAGGATGATCTGTCGCCCGGTCTTCTGGAATTTAGCCTGCAGATAGGTGATAGAAACACCCAGGATCAGGACCACACCCACGAAGAACTGCTGCCAGTAGGATGACAGACCTATCATGATGAGGTTTTTCTCAAGAATCGTGATCAGCATGACACCGATCATAGTTCCGGTTATCGTACCGGTACCTCCGCTGATTCTTGTTCCTCCAAGAACCACTGCCGCAATGATACTCAACTCAGTACCCACGAGATAGTTCGGATTACTGTATCGGATGAGCCCGAGATGCATCACTCCCATGATACCGGCGAGCATACCTGCATACATATACACAAAGAATTGGATTTTCGTGGTATTAAAACCTGCTCGTCGAGCGGCCTCAAGGTTACCACCGACTGCATAAATACCTCGGCCTACCATCGTGAACTTCAGAATGAAATAGGTCAGGGTAAGTACAGCTACCAGCATAACAAAGAATACCGAAAGCCCGTAGGTAGTTCCATCAGGACGATACAGTGTCAACACATCCATCGTGCCGAAAGTCTTGATGCTTTGCGGCAATCCACCGACATTCACGGCCTTGGTTCCGACAAACTCCAGCATGGCCCCATGATAGAGACTGCTGGTTCCCAACGTAACAATCAGGGTAGGAAGACGGAACAAAGAGACAAACACCGCATTGATGGCTCCGAGTGCAATACCCAATGCAATGGAAATCGCAAACATAAAGAAGATATTATCGATACCGGTGCGGATAAGCACATTAACCGATATATACTGCCCGACAATGGCAATGGTCGTACAGGAAACATCCACACCTCCGGAGAGGAGCACGAGGAAAATCCCGACTGCAAGAATGGCAGTACCTGAACTGCTTCTGAGCAGGTCAAACAGATTCTCCAGGGTAAGAAAAGCGGGATTAATAGCGGTCACGAAAGCTGAAAAAAGTATTACTATCAGCAACACATAGGTTTCGCTACGCCTAGTCAATTGACGAATCATTCTATTCATGCTTCGGCTCCTACTGCAACTCGCTGCGCGATGACATCAAGCAGTTCGTCTCTCGTGATAGTCGTGGAGTCTTCTATCTCTCTAATAATGGTTCCATTGCTCATGACAAGTATCCGGTTACAGTTATCAAGAATTTCCTGAGCTTCATCAGATATCATAATGATACCCATACCCTCGCGGGCAAGTCCTCTGATGATCTCATGAATCGTGTGTTTCGACCCGATATCAATACCAATGGTCGGCCCGTCAAGAATGAACACCTTCGGATCAGTGGCAAGCCATTTTGCTATGACCACTCGCTGCTGATTCCCTCCCGAAAGACTGTTGACCGGGTTATCGGGGGTCGGTGTCTTGATAGAAAGCTTTTCTACCCACTGAGCCTCTGATTCCCGTTTTTTTCCGACATTGAGCAACTGTGATTTCTTCAGGAACCGATCGAGTATGGTAACAACAATATTATCCCCGATCGACTGAGCCTCATACAGGCCCTGGGTCAGGCGATCTTCCGGAAGGAATGCGATACCATGTTTCATACCGTCGCGAGGATTCGTGATATTGACAACGGACCCGTCCATGAGTATTTCACCGGAATCTGCCGGATCAAGACCGAAAACTGATTGCACCACTTCGGTTCTTCCCGATCCGATCAGGCCGATAATTCCAAGGATCTCACCAGGATGAAGGGTAAAATTAATATCACGGTACTGACTCTTTTTAGCAAGATGTTTCACCTCAAGCAGTGGTGTATCACCTTTCATTGATGGATCGTATCGATAAGGTTCAAAGGCTAGGTTTCTTCCGGTCATGATAAAGGCAAGCTTCTCTTCATTGAGTTCCTGTGAGGGATATACTCCAACTAACTTGCCATCACGCAGGATGGTGATATTTTCCGCAATCTCAAATACTTCACCAAGTTTATGGCTCACAAAGAGTGTAGCAATTCCCCGCTCCTTCAGTTTCAGAATGATGGAGAACAAGTGTGCAACTTCTTCGCTCGTAATAGCGGAGGTTGCCTCATCCATGATGATCAGTTTTGCATTCTGGGTAAGTGCTCGCGAGATGGCTATGATCTGTTTTTTTGCAACAGAAAGATTCTCAACACGTTCATCGAGAGGAATATCTTCACCAATCTCTTCCAGAGCTTTCCTTGCAGTCTCTCGCACGTTTTTCCAATTTACTGTCTGCTGGTTACTCTCCAGCATCTGATTCACAGAAATATTCTCCGCAACAGTCAGATTGGGAAAAAGTGAAAGATCCTGATAAATGATCTGCACGCCGGCCCGTATGGCTTCGATGGCTTGCGTACCATGCATTTCGACTCCATCAATACTGATAGTACCACTATCAGCACGATAGACACCCCCGATAATTTTAATTAATGTCGACTTTCCCGAACCATTCTCTCCGATAAGACAATGAATTTCTCCCTTGCCAATGGACAAATTCACATTATCGAGAGCTTTTACGCCGACAAATGTCTTGCTAATGCCTTTCGCAGCTAAAAAAACCTCTGCCATGGTGACTCCTGTGATCTATATTTCAAATACTGCTATCTTGGTGCTTTGAGTCAGAATAGACCGGGAGATCCCGGGAAGGGATCCCCCGCACAAAATTATATGATGAGATTAGAGCACGTAGGTGCCGTCAGCATTGGTCCATTCATTCAGGTTGTCTTTGTTGACATCAACCCAAGCCTGTCCATAAACCACAGGAACTCCATGCTGGTTCTTACGAATAGTGATGTCATTATAACCGGGAACACCAAGGTCGACTCCTTCCTTGATTTCCTGATCGGTGAGCATCATATAGGCAAGTTTTGCTGTTGCATATGCAGCATCAGCAGGTACCCAGAAGTGAATCGACTTCGCAGCACCACTCTTCAGATAATCTCCAGCAACAGAGGGGAGACAAGTACCGAATGCAGCAACCTTTCCAATCAATCCGCGTTCTTCGATTGCAGCAGCTGCACCAGGAACAGTACTCATAGCACTTCCCATCACAGCCTTCAGATCCGGGTGAGTCTTCAACAGCTCAAGAGTTCTCTCGTAAGCAAGCTGCTGGTTCTCTCTGTCTTCAACACGGCTCTGAGCAGTATACAAGTCAGGATACTTCTCTCCTGCCTGAGCAAGCTCACCGTCTACCCATTCGTTGTGAGTTACACTGGTCAGGTTACCAACGAACGGCTGCCATTTACCTTCGAAATTCATCCACTCAGCCATGATATCCATCATATGGCGACCATACTGATCATTGTCGAATGCTTCGAGGTCATAGCTGACCTGATTCTGGGTAGAAGCTTCATGAGTGAAGGTAAGAATACCGGCATCATTTGCTTTCTTAAATACAGGAACCAGAGCATCAGGATCGTTAGGAACCACAAGAATTGCATCAACACCCTTAGCAATCAGATCGTTGATAATAGCAATCTGAGAAGCGGGGTCCGCTGTATCTGCACCAACCTGGTAAGCATTTACATCGGGATGATCAGCTGCAAATGCTTCAATACCATCACGGGTACTATCGAACCATGCAACCCCTTCCAGCTTTACCACAAGAACAATCTCCAACTTGTCGTCCTGTGCCGCAGCTTCAGTCTGACCGGCTGCAAACAATGTACCGCCGACCACAGCCAGAATCAGCAAAACCGTTACTAGCTTTTTCACAATCACCCTCCTAAAAATTTTTCTCAACCCATACCGGGCTGAAATCGTCAGAACGCGAATTACCCGTCATCTCAATCACGGATAAACCTACTAAACTTCGCATACCATTCTATCGCAGATTCCCCATTTGTCAAATGATAAATTCACTTCCCCCTTTTTTACAAAAGTAAACAAATTCGCACATCTGCTTAAAAATAACACACAAAGTAATGGGTCTCATTGCTTCTTCCGTACATTTTAAGTTGGAACATGGGGGTTGTCAAGAAAAACATTAATAAATTTTAGTTATGATAAAACTAAAATTTTATAGATATTTTTGTTGTGATCTCACCAAATATTGGATATGATACTAACAGATTATCGAAACAAGAGGCGTTCATCATGAAGGTAACAATCAAAGACATCGCAGAACGGGCAGGAGTTTCCGTCTCAGCTGTATCATTCGCACTGAATGACAAACCAGGTGTCAGCAGGGTTACTAAGGATAAGATTCATCGTGTAGCCGATGAACTCGGATATGCCTATCATCTCAACAAAACCAACGGGACTCCCGATATGACCGGTGATGTGGTTAAGGTACTCAAGCTGGTCAGACATGGTCATACCATCAATGCCAGTCATAGCTTTTTTATTGATGCATATATCGAAGGAATCAATGAAATTGCCCATCAACAAGGTATTACCATTGAGATCGGTACTTTCGGAGAACAGACTCCACTCGCTTCCATTCTCGCTACCATCAACCAGGGTTCTCCGACGCTCGGATACTTAGTCCTGGGAACTGAACTTAGTGAAGAAGAAATAAAAACAATTATTGCTACCAATCGGAATATTGTATTCATGGATACGCTAGCCGAATACCTTCAGGGACACTTCGTAACCATGAATAATACCGATACGGTATTTCAAGCCATCTCCCATTTACAGCAATTCGGGCATACTAAAATCGGGCTAATAACAAGTAGTGTTTCAACTCAAAATTTTCATCTTCGAGAACGGGCATTTCATCAAGTCATGCAGGATCTCGGGTTATCGGTATATGATCACTTCACGGTAGATGTCGATTCAACCTTTGATGGTGCATACAAGGATATGCTCGCATTTTTAGCAAAGGACCCGGAATTACCTTCAGCATTCTTTGCAACGAACGATATCATGGCATTAGGGGTCATGAAAGCACTCCATGAACGTGGGTTCAATATTCCTGAGGACATTTCTCTCGTCGGGTTCGACAATATTCCTATGTCTGAAATGTCTTCACCTCCCCTGACGACCATCGATGTATATAAACATAAAATTGCACAGCATGCCCTTCAGATTCTACTCTCACAACAGGGAAGCAAACCTTGTCATACATCGATAAAGACGGTCATTGACGGCCGCCTCATCGTTCGTTCAAGTGTGAAAAATCTGACTAAATAATCGGATTACCCGCTTCGTCCAACAGGCAGTCATCAAGAATATTATCCATCTTCAGTTCGATGGGATTCCCGAGCAGCATCCCGAACAATGTCGTCTGAGCTCCCTTCTCCAGGAGAATTGCCCGCATGAGCGCTTCATCAAGAGAACTCCCGATAGCAACTGCGCCATGGTTTCTCATCAATGCAGTATAGCGTGTATCTCCAAGAGCTACGACAATTTTTTCTCCAAGGTCTTCAGACCCTACCAGACCATATTCGGCACACACAGCCTCCCCACCTAAATACAAAGCCTGTTCAGCAAGACAAACAGGAATTGAACGACCGGTGATGGCAAAGACACTCGACCACTGCCCATGTGAATGAACAATGGCACGGCAATCCTTACGTGCATCGTAGATGTGTAAATGGGTGGGATACTCTACTGTAGGTAATAACCCATTATCCTCAAGAAGATTGCCCTTCCGATCCATCACTACCACATGCTCTGAGCGAATCACACTCCAATCGGGAATGGGAAGGTCCTCATTGGGACGAGGAAGAATATAGATGAGATCATCAATGGGATCGAGTAAACTCACATCACCACCATCTCCTCCACCGGTGAGATCTTTTTCCCAAAATACCATAGTCGCCTGAGCTACCGCTTCTTTATATTCCTGCCGTATGGTCATCATTTCCTCCGTTATGGTCTAAGGATGCAGCAATTGGCGTACTTCAGAAGCCAATGCTTTTCCGATTGCTTCATGAGATTGTGTGCTCATATGCACCCCATCTCCTTCAGCATGAGCAACTGTAGCTGCATCAAAAAAGGCACATTGATGTAATTGAGCCACTTTGTGATAACACGTTGCCAATTGTTTCGACTTTTCAATGCTTTGTTCACTGAATACGGTGTAATGGAGTGAGGAGCCCCAATCATTGTTCAGATGAATCGGTGAAACGAGAAGAATTTCCGGTACTGAACCGTCTCTCCCGCATCCTGATTTTTCAATAATAGTGATCAACAGATCAACTCCCCAGGCGATATCCCACGGACTCTGCCCATGTCGATCCTTCACATCGTTCGTACCTAGCATAAGTACTACCGAATCGAGAGGGGCATGCACCATCAGTAATGTTTCCAATCCAGTTCTACCGTTTCTCCCCTCTTCAATGGGATCTTCAAATACGGTAGTACGACCATTCATAGCATTTTCATAGATGTGGTACTGGTTACCTAACTCACGTTGCATGACACCTGGCCAGCGCACTGGGAAATCATATCGCTCAAAGGTTTCGGGAACGCACCCCCAAGTGTTTGAATCACCATAACACAACACGTACTGCATAAAGCTTCCTTATTAATCTGGTGCTGACCGAACAGTTTTCCATCCAGTCAGCACACAAATACTACTGAAATCTCCTATTCCGGAGCGTATCGAGCCTTGGTAGCTTCTACATCATAGCTGTCTGCATCAGCTTCAACAGGGCCCCGATTCCAACTGTCATCGTAGAAATCATTGGTAAAGATTCTATCGAGAGCAATCGGTTTTTCGATCACTCCTGAGGAGACCGCCACATCAACATTGAGCTGCCATTTGTCAGGCCAGTTGTACCCGATATTGTCCAGCAGTTTCTGCTCTTCTTCTCCTCCCGGAGGTCCAAACATCTGATAATTTCTTCCTTCCTGCACGTAGTAGGCCGCCTTCCAGGTCACATCAATATTCGGCCACTGATCACATGACAAGGCTGCTGCTGCTTCAGGATTGTATTTGGTGAAATAGATTCCCTTGGCAAGCCCGCGGCAGAATCCTGCAACTACATCAGGTTCTTCTTCGATCATCTTCAGACTCGTGATAATTGAATTACTATTGGTTTTCAGTACTTCATTTCCATCAATATAGACAAAATCAAAGCCCTGTCCGATAAGCTGCCAAGCTTCACCCGGCCAAGAGAACAGCATATCGAGATTACCCTCGGCAACCTGGATATAACGGTTTTCACCGGCAACTACCCATTCAATATCGTTCTTAGGATCTACACCTGCAGCTACCAGTGTCGGCGTTACCAACATCTCCCAGGAGGCATCTCCCAAGGCAACCGTCAGCTTTCTGCCATATTTGCGCTGTGCATCCTTCATGTCTTCCCAGTCTTTGATAAAACTGTCATTAAGTACGCACATACCCCAGATGTTGATTGCATCGTAGGCACAGACGACCTTTACCGGAAGACCTTCTTCAATACTCGCCAAGAGGAACATAGGTCCCGGAGCAGCGAATTCGGCATTTCCTGTAGCAACCATTTTTGCATCAGTGGTACCGAAGGCACTCATCATCTCGACGTCCAGCCCTTCTTCTTCAAAGTACCCCATCCTGATTGCTGCCCAGTATGGAGTATCTTCCAACCGTTCGAGATCTGCAGGAAGCACCATACGTACCTTGCGTAATCCTTCCTGCTGTCCCGTTTCCCGAGCTCCCTGTGCCAGTACCGGTGACAGCATTATTGCAATCAGCAGTACACAGACCAGAATTTTTCTCATAACTTCCTCCTTCTCCCGCTTATCGGGAGTATTATGCGATTTCACACCAGTCGATCATGAACGATGCATAGGCACAGGTTGCTTTTATTAGATCATCCCGGTAAATGAATTCGTTATCACCATGAACTGAATTTGCGATGGACCCCGGACCGAAAACGATCGTAGGAACTCCCATTTCATTCAGATAATAGGCATCACATACAGCTTTAAATCCGCTGATAATCGGTTTTATATGAGGAGTATCTGCAATTGTGCGCCGTAGTGCCTGTACCCCTTCGTGAGTTTCAGGTAGGGTGAATCCCGGCCAATCCTGAATTACCGGAGCTTCAACGATAGGTGGATGTGCAACAAGCCAGCGATCAGTTGAAGCGATCGCAGCAATGGATGTGCGGATTTCATCGAGCAGGTCATCACGGCTGATCATCGAATCGGGATACCACACCGAATAGGTATATTCCATGCGGGAGGGGACCGTACCTAGATACTCTCCCCCCTCAATACGTGCAGGATTGATGGTAAATACGCCTACCCCCTGTTGATCATGACCGCCAATACCACCGCGACCGAGCACCGGATGTCTGAATCGGTGATTGAGCTCATTTTCCAGTCTTCTGATATAATCAACTAACGGAAGTGATTTTTCGAAGGCATCGACGGCAACTTCATCTCCACTTGCCAGTGTTCCCGACTGGGGATACAGCATTTGATTACGGGCTGATACATGAACTCCCTTTCCTTCCACAATCAACTTGAAAAAGAGGAGCGCAGAAGAGGCTGTCTGAATTTCCAGAGATGACGGTTCACAGCAGATGCCGAAATCCGCTCGGTATCCTGCCTCGGTCACCCGAGAAGTTCCCAGTTGCGGTGAAGATTGGGATTCCTCACCTACTACCGATTCAAAAAGCACGTCTCCTTTTAATTGTATGCCACAAGCTTTTAAGGCTCGGATAGCCATGTATGCGCCGGCAAGCCCGCCTTTCATGTCACTCGTTCCACGACCATAAATTCTCCCGTCAATTTCGGTAGCGGTAAAGGGATCATTCGGCCATCGTTCGGGAAAAGCCACAGGAACTACATCACTGTGCCCGTTGAATAATAACGAGTGTCCTCCGCCACTTCCACGTACCGTTCCTACCACATTCGGCCGTGAATCTGATTCATCAAATGCAAGGGTTTTTACCGAATCAAACCCATCGGTTTGCATCAGGTCGGCCAGGTAGTTCTGCATCTCCTGTTCATTGCCATGTATCCCGTCTCCCGGATTCACCGTCTGAAAAGCTACCAGCTGACTGAGTAATGCAACGACATCATCAGCATGTTCCTCGATATAGGCACAAACCTGTTTTTTCAGATCTTCATGCATTTTCTACCCCCTAAATCTTCCATCTGATAATGAGATTCTGCGCCACCCCCACCAGCTGATAAAAGAACAGACCGATGATGGCAACATAGAAGATGCAGGCAAATGATTCGGTGGTCTTGAGAAACTGCGAGTACATAATGATCTGGCTTCCAAGACCCATATTGCCACCTACATACTCGGCACTGATACAGGTGGTGGTAGAGAAAATAGTGGCCAGGCGCAGCCCGGTAAATACATCAGGCAGTGCCGTCGGTAACGTAATATGGAAGAACCGCTGCACTCTGCTCGCTCCAAAGGTGTCCATCAGTTCATGCCGTAACGTAGGCACGTTGAGGAATCCGGTACAGCTGTTCAGATTGATGATGGCAAAAGCCTGTATCAGTACGGTAAGGATACGCGTGTTGATACCAAAGCCCATCCAGAGCATCAGCAGCGGAACCAGGGTGATGATCGGAGTTGTCACCAGCAGGAGCACATACGGGGTGAGTGCAGCGCTCAGCAGTACAAAGTTCGTTACGAGTGCCGAAAATGAGATCGCAAGTGGAATTGCAGCAAGAAATCCTAAGAGAATCGTAATGAAACTCATCCAGATATGTGGCCAGAAATCTCCAAAGTTGACAATCATCGACTGAAAGATACGCGTGGGAGCTGGCAATAACCATTTCGGTATCTGCAATGAGACCACAATGACTTCCCAGATGATGAAGACCAGCAAAAAGGTGGCAATCGGGGCGATGGTGTGTAGCAGGGTTTTTCGTTTTGCATTCATACGCTGTTCCTATACTATCTTGCTGAGATCAATCTCGCCGATGAGATGTGTCAGCTGGTTGGTATATGCGATAAATCGATCATCGGTGATCATATCGAGGGACCGGGGACGCGGCAGATCAATATTGACGACATCTACCAGTCGTCCCGGATCTGTTGCCATAACATACACACGTGAAGAGAGTAATACGGCCTCTTCTACATTATGAGTAATAAAAATTATCGTTTTATTCGTCTCCCGCCATATCTGAAGGAGTTCCATATTCAACTGCTCACGCGTGATACTATCGAGAGCCCCAAACGGTTCATCCATAAGCAGAATCTCGGGATCGTGCACCATGGCACGAATCACACCCACACGCTGCGTCATACCCCCCGATACTTCCACCGGATAAGCGGAGGCGTAGGCACGCATATTCACCATATCAATGAGCTGATGGACCCGCTTTTGATTCTCCGGTGTGTTCATATGCATGATTTTCAAAGGAAGCTGTACATTCTGTTCGACCGTGAGCCAGGGTAACAGATTCGGTTCCTGGAAGATGAACCCAATCTTTTTCAGTGTCTCAACATCGAGCTTTTTACCACCGAAGTCGGTTCCATCGATTAATATGCGTCCTTCAGATGGGGGGGTAATTCCATCAAGCATGCGAATTACCGTCGACTTCCCACACCCTGAAGGGCCGACAATCGTGACAAATTCACCGGGAAATACTTCCATGGAGAAGTCTTTCACTGCGGTAATGGTCTGACGTCTCGCATAGAAGATCTTAGTTACGTTGTGAAATGCTATTCTTGGTTGCACGCGCTATCTCCTCTTTAGTTTTTCCAGATGACGATCTTCTTCTCGATGTAGGACATCAGCGAGTAGAGAACGATACCGATCAGCGCAACAATGATGATGCTGCCGTAAGTCAAATCAGTTTTTACGTACTTCGTGAACTGAATAATCCGGTTACCCATACCGATTCCTTTGGCCACAAAGTCTGCACTTACTGATCCAATGACCGAAAAAATACAGCCAAGCTTGATTCCGGTAAAAACCTGGGGCATCGCATTCATGAAGGTGATTTTCACAAACCGCTGCATGCGGGTCGCCCCTACACTTTTTGCCAGTTCCAGTTTTGCTTTCTCAACCGTAGTAAATCCATTGAGCGTATTCAGGGTAATAATCGGGGTCGCTTGCAGAATGACGATAAGCGCCCGAATATTGGGTGAATTACCCAGCCAAAGCATGATCAGTGGGATGAGCGTGATCATCGGAGTAATAACGAGCCATATGATCACCGGGCTCACGGCTTTGGTTACAATCTCGAACTGGCTGAAGATGGCAGCAAGCAATAAGCCGAAAACCGAGGCGGTGGTGAAGCCCAGGAAAACAATTTTCAACGTGAAGAAAAAATCCTTCTGAATGGTTGATGAAAAACTTTGTATGGTGTTCATCAGAATTGCAGAGGGTGCAGGAAGAATGTAATCAGAGATGAGATTGAGACGGGCAAAAACTTCGAGGATGATGAACAACACCACCAGTAACACAATCGGAGCCAGCAAGCCAATGAATGGCAGATCTTTCAGTGAACGTTTAGTTGGCATGAGCTTCCTCCATAACTTGTCGTATTACAGCACTGATACGGCTGCTGAGCTGTAAAAAATGAGGAGTTTCGACCACATCAGGACCCCGTTCTTCAAGGGGTATGTCGATAGTGACCGTTTCCACAACTCGAGTAGGGAGTGGGGAGAAGATCAGGACACGGTTAGCCAACAGCACTGCTTCCTGAACATCATTGGTAACCATAACGATCGTCTTCTGGGTCTGCTTCCAGATGGAGAGCAATTCAAAACTGATTTTTTTTCTGGTGATGGCATCAAGAGCTCCGAACGGCTGATCCAGTATCAACATCTCGGGATCATGAATGAGCGCCCGAGCAATCCCTACTCGTTGTTTCATCCCTCCAGAAAGTTCATGGGGGAAAATGGTTTTAAATTCCTTCAGTCCGACAATTTCCAAGATTTCATCAATTCGATTGATCCAGTGCTGTTCCTTGAGGTGCATCACTTCAAGCATGAAGCGTAAATTCCCCTCAACAGTCCGCCACTGCAACAAGTTGTTATCCTGAAAGACAAACCCAAACTTTCTGAGTGCATGCCGTGACAACTCATTGCCGTGGTCTTCTCCATCAAATACGATAGTCCCACTGGTTGCAGGCAGAATTCCTCCCAGAATTTTCAACAGTGTTGACTTACCGCATCCCGAAGGACCGAGAATAACCACACTCTCTTTGTCGTTCAAATCCAGAGAGAAATCATCAACAACCTGAAGCGTCTGCCCTTTCTCTTCACTGAAATCCTTGCGGATGTTCCGCACACTCAATCTTTGTGTTGTATCCATAGTACCTCTTGTTACTGTATGAAAGAAAAAATCGCATCGATTGCACTCGAGGTGCTGCGAATCAGTTCAAATTGATGGTACGCATATCGCGGAACCATTTCCGCATTCACATAGCCGGTATAGTGCACATCGCGCAGAGCCTGTGCTACCTCAGGCCAATTCACATCGCCGGCGAGCAATGGAACAAAGCCATCAAGGGATCCACTGGCACGCCGGTAGTCTTTCAGATGAATCCGTTTGATCCGATGCGCAAGGATACGGATCCACTGTTCCGGATATCCAAAAGCAAGCATGTTGCCCACATCTACATATGCACCGATCCAGGGCGATCCAATACCGTCTATAAAACTTTTAAATTCGAGTGGAGAAAGGAGGAATTTGTTCCAGATATTTTCAACTCCAATAGACACTTTGCATGATTTTGCAGTATCAGCCAGCTGACTCAGATGCTCCTGTGAACGATCATAAGCGACCTCATAGGGAATTACTTCACTTCCGGCAAAGAAGGCAATTTCACCTGCATCAGGAACTACCTGATCGGGAGTGAAATCGACTCCGACCGTTCCCGGGCACACCAGGATGCAATCAGCTCCGAGGGCCTGGGCTATTTCGAGCTGCCGTTGTGCCAGATCCGATGCCCGCTGTCGTATATCGGATCGATTACTGGTGAAAGAAAACTGCCAATACAAACCGGTCGCAACACTATTGATCTGCACCCCGGCATCATCTGCCATGACGCGAATCTGCGTAAGCTCCTGATCACTGCTGGTCAGGGTAAGGGGTCCTGATGTAGAAAGCGTTACCTCTATTCCTTCATAGCCGAATTCGTGAACTGCCGTGAAAATATCACTCAAAGCCATATCATCGGGAAACGACCACTGATTGATCCCTTTCTGAACTGAACGCACGGTCCTCACACCAGCACCTCCTTTTCCGTCTATACATCCGTGTGTCGTGCTGAAATGATCGGATACATTGCTCCGTCTCCTGCCGAGATGCACCCTGGCACATCGAAAAACAGGTTTCAAACTACACACTCTTGGCATCACTTGTATTATCAATCGATATACCGAATATGTCAAATCATAAGTTTATAGAGATTTTTTTATGTATTGATAACTTTTAAACTGCTAAAGTAATAACTTTCACGCAAACTATTGCACGCGGTATGCAATAGTTGTAACCTGTCACTAATTAGAGATGGAAATGTTATACAATGCAGATCAGGGATACACCCGTTGTGGCGGATGCTTGCGTTTCGGTCGTTCAATAAGCTCAATCATAATACCGATCGCTTCTTCGGTATTGAGATAGACAAAGCTTCCATCGCCATCAAGACCGTACCCAATTCCTTCCATTACCACAGAGAATCCCTGTACAGAAGCAGCTTCAATCGCTTCAGCCATATCATCAACCGGAACACCGATATGTTGTATACCGTACCCGCATCGGTCGCGGAATTCTGCATACACCGTATTGGCAGTAACCGGTTCGACAAGTTCAATTCGGGTATCTCCCATAGAAGACATCGCTGCATGAAAAGAGAATTCGCACGGCTTTCCGAAGCGTGTCATCCGCCTGAGCAATGACTGATCGAATGTAAAGAATTGCCAGGGACTGATTCCAAACAGGGTATGGTACTGGTGTACCGCTCTATCAAGATCCGGTACTACAATACCCAGTTTTGTCGCGCCGTGCCGGAGAAACGGGAGCTGTTCATGTATGTTCATTTTCCTGCACCTCACTTAATGATCGCTTCTTGTATGCATCATCAGTTTTAGGACCAGCAGAGAAATAGAAATGAGAACCGGCCATGGCATGAAGTACTGGATCCAGTGCATAGATATCGATACCATGCTCATCAAGAATATCTTCATCAGCATAGACGGCCTTGATCTCACCGATAATCAGATGGTTTTTCGGTGTTTCAACGACCTGCCATACACTGCATTCCATCTGTACCTTGCATGCTTGAATCAGAGGCACCCCAGTAACAGAACCTGGTTCAGTGGTAAACACGTTATCCTTCGCGAAGGTATTACCGGTGTGCAATCCACAATAATCAATTGCAGGTATCAGTGAACGATCAGGAATATTAATACCGAAACAGTGAGATTCCATCATATTCTGGTAGGTTTTTTTGTGCGGGCCGATACCGAATACCAACAGTGGAGGTTTGGAGTTCACTCGCGTAATCCAGGCAATACTGCATATATTGGTAATCCCTTCAGTCGATGCAGTACTCACCAGTACCGTACTCATCATCAGTGGATTTGTTTGAACTGACAGTTCCTTTTTACTCATAATTACCCCCCTCCTGCATAGACAAAACCGGTGACTGCAGAGTTGTCCTACAGCCACCGGAATATTATAAATTACTTGATAATATTTGCAATATTCTCTGCAGCAACATCAAGTGCCTGTTTTGCAGTCATCGTACCGGATAAGGTATTGCTGACAGCAAGCAGGATCTCCTGCATAACTTCCTCCTGTTCGGGGAAGGTCGGTTTTGGAACGAGAGATACTGAAGTATCACCCGTTTTCGGATTTACCGCATTGGCAAAGGTTTCAGGAAGTCCGTATCCATCTTTTGCTCCTGCCTTACGCAGAGCAAGAATCTCTTTACCTCCGGTTTTCAAGTAGATTGCTGTGGGTACATAGGGTTTACTGAGAACCTCAGGATCATCATAGACAGCTCTGATGGCTGACTGACCACCGCGGGCCATCTGCTCCTTCTGCACATCGGTACCCATTGCCCACTGAACAAACAGCCAGGCAAGTTCAGGCTTCCGTGAACTGGCAGGAATATGGTAGTTCCAGCCTTCAATCTGAATAGCCTTTTCCGACTCGATGGGAATACCGCTATAGGCGATCCTTCCTGCCACAAGAGATTCGGCAGGATTTTCTACCGCTCCTACAGCATCATCCCATTCGAGACCCATGACGGCAATATTCTGCTGCATAGCTGCCTGAGATTCATCCCATCCTGCTGAAAGTAATCCTGGAGGACAGAACTTGGCCATGCTTGCATAGAATTCCATCGCTTTCACCGCTTCAGGTGAGTTGATAACCACCGGACCATATTCTGCACCCTTTTCAATGTCTAGGTCTCTTCCACCGAAGGCATAAAGAATATTCAGGAAATCATACCATGTGGAAACATGCCGTTTACCCATCAGAGTCACACCATATACATCCTCGGTAAGCACTTTGCCGGCCAGGCGTTCGCCCTTCTTTCGTGTGAAGAACTCGGCAGTGTCATAGAATTGCTGCATCGTAACTGGTGGAGATGGTAATTCATACCCATACTTTTGTTTGAATGCACGCATTTCATCGGGATGCTCAAACACATCATAGCGGTACCACATGTACATGGAGATGAAGTGGAACGGCAGACCATATACTGTGTCGTTGTACCACGAAACCTCACTCCAGTACTTCTCATCGAGAATGGCTCCACCCTGAATGTCGAACGCCGGATCATGCAGCTTCGGATGGGTAAGGAATGTATCGAGTGGATACAGCCAATTGTTTTCCACATACGTGCCCAGCTGCCGATGAGGACTTAGGATCATGTCATAGATCTGTGTTTTTCCGACAAAGTCGGCCATAGTTTTCTGAATTACTTCGGCCTGCCCGTACTGTTCGATTTCCACCGTAACACCGGTAATCTCTTCGAACTCCTCTTTTACCTCAGCAAGGGCTTCCAGAGGAGGTAGCGACTCACCAATGAATCGCAGGGTCTCTCCTTTCCAGGGCGCTGCGGCTTCTGCGAGCGTCCATCCGTCCTTGAAAGTGATCTGATCCACTTTGTTCGCCGTATCTTTGCCCCCCTGTGCAAAAATACTGGTGGAGATAAGAACCAGACACACGAGGAACAGTACTACTGTTACTCCTTTTCTCATATTCCCCTCCTTGATCTACAGTCACACAAGTGACTGTTTTGTCTCAGTATCGAAGACATAGAAATGTTCTGAATCCCATCGTATCCAGACAGGATCCCCATAATTAACCTGCATCTCGGTGTTGAATAGCGTTTCGATCAGTATGCGGGTATTCCCTCGTTGCGCTGTGATAATAAGTTTTTGTCCATTAATCTGGAAAAAATCGATAGTGAACGGGACGTATCCATCTCCCTGTTCACTGAATGAAATTTCGAGATCGGTGTGTCGCAGCCCGATATCTACCCGGGATGGAAGGTTGTGCTGCTTGATGAGATTATCGAACCCATCGGGAGCAGCGAATTGCACATCGTCATTTTTAATGAAAAATTGCTGGTTTTCTTCCACGATATCGACAGGAAAGATTGACATTTTCGGCTCACCGAGCATGAGCGCTACAAATTCATTTGATGGATGAAAATATAATTCATCGGGCTTACCGACCTGTTCAAGAACACCTTTATTCAAAAGAAAAATACGATCGGCCATAGCTACGGCTTCACTCTGGTCCGGACTTGCACAGAATGTAGCGATTCCCATTTCCTGCTGCAACCGTTTCAGTTCTCCACGCATTTGGTGACGCAGTTTTGCATCGAGGTGAGCGATGGGTTCATCCAGAAGGAAGAAGGTAGGCCGTCTCACCAAGGTTCTGCCGAGAGCGACTCGCTGTCGTTGTCCGCCCGAGAGTTCTCGTGGAAACCGGTCAAGGAGTTCTTCGATCTGCAGCATCCGTGCAATCTCATGGACCTTTGCCACCTTTTCCGCCTCTGATAACTCTTTTTTCCGTATCGGTGCATCAAGCGGGAATCGAATATTACCCATGACCGTCCGGTTCGGATAGAGCGCATAGGATTCAAAAGCTATAGCAACATCCCGCTCTCTTGGTTTCAGATCGGTGATATCGCGATCATCAAAGTATATTCTCCCATGCGAAGCGGGAAGGATACCGGCGATCAGACTGAGAATCGTAGTCTTGCCTGCCCCTGAAGGGCCAAGAAGAAACGAGAATTCTCCCGGTTCTGTTTGAAATGACAGGTTCTTCAGTGCGTTTACCCGGCCAAATTTCTTTTGTACTTGTTCAAATCGTATTGTTGCCATAATCTGTCCCCTACCCGAAAAGATTTTGTTCGGTCTCGGTGTGATAGTAGCTGCATCGCTCATAATCCAAGGCTATCCAAACCGGCGCATCAATCACAACAGGCGTCTTCAGACCTGTTGTTGCTAGTATGCGGTGTTTCCCTATTTCTATGGTAACGAGGAGCTCTTCGCTGCGCGGTTCGATAAAGAACACTTTTCCCTGCACAAAGCCTTCCTGCGGTTTATCAGAAAGTTCTATGTGGGTATCGCGTACACCAATGATGACACTACCGGTATCAGAAGCCGATTCGATGCGAGTAAACAGTTCTTCAGGACAGGACATCCTGATTTCGTCGAATGTGAAGCTGGTCTCTCCCTGATCACGGGAAAGCGAACAACTGATGAAGTTCATGGGCGGTTCGCCGATAAACCCTCCGACAAACACATTTGCCGGATTGTGGTAGATCATCTGGGGAGTATCCACCTGTTGCAGTACGCCCTGATTCATGACTGCAATGCGATCAGCCATTACCATAGCTTCAATCTGGTCGTGAGTGACATAGAGTGTTGTCACATTCAGTTTCCGCTGCAGCTTTCGGAGTTCTTCACGCATCTTTGCCTTGAGTTCTTCCTCAAGGTGGCTGATCGGCTCATCCAGAATCAACACTTTCGGATTTCGCACCAGTGCACGGGCGACTCCAACGCGTTGTTGCACGCCACCGCTTAGTCCTTTGACCGATTCGTGTAACAAATCTTCAATGCCCAGCAATCGAGCTGCCTCAAGCACTTTCTGCTCGATCACATCTTTGTCGACTTTACGAATCTCCAGCGGGAAGGCAATATTTTCTCCCACACTCATATTCGGATACAATGCGTAGTTCTCAAATGCCATGGCCACATCACGATCCCGTGAACTCATGGTGTTGACACATACATCATCAATGTACATCTTTCCGCTCGTAATCTCCTCTAAACCGGCTATCATCCGCATAGTGGTTGACTTACCACATCCGGAAGGTCCGAGCAGGCACATGAATTCTCCATCGTTGATAGTCAGATCAAGATGTTTTACTGCTTCGACAGGTCCCGGATAGATCTTTCCGATATCTACAAATTCAACTTTTGCCATGGTGTTTCCTCCGGTCATCATCAGATTTCTGCGTAAGTTCATCATCAGGGCGGGTTTTCTTATACTGATGCCAGATAGCGTAGACTATGGCAGCCCAGGGAATCAGTACGAATCCCACATGAATACCGATGCGTTCAAAAGTGAAAAGCCAGATGAGCCCCATGAGCACCAGGGTGAGGATGGTATAGAAAATACAGTCACCCAGTTCCACCTCTGGACCCCATACGAAGCGATATAGTGCTTGTATAAATGATCGACGTTTTTTTGCCATGTTATGCTCCTCCCATTAACCTTTCACCGCTCCGAGTGAGAGTCCTCGAATCAGGTATTTCTGCAGAATCGCTGCCAGAATGATGATCGGCACGGTGACGACTCCTGCTGCAGCACAGAGTTGGCCCCAGAACGTACCGTGTGGTGTGATCAGTCCGCTGAAGCTTGCCGGAAGTGTTTTGGCACTGTGCCCACCAAGGATCAGTGAGAACAGCATCTCATTCCAGCTGAATATGAAGGAAAGCAGTGCGGTACTGGCAATTCCAGGTTTTACAATCGGCACAATGACATGCCAGAAAGCTCCCCATTCTGTGTATCCATCAACTAATGCCGCATTATCAAGTTCCTCGGGAATATCATCAAAGAAGGTCCGCATGACATAGATGACGAAAGCTACAATGAAGGTACAGTGTGCCAGGACCAGACCAGGTGTTTTACCGAGCAATCCAAACTTGCTGAACAGGATGTATAACGGCAGAGCTTCTGCTACTGCAGGACACATACGGGTGGTCAGGAAGTAGAAGTACAGATGTTTTTTCCCATATATGTGATATCGTGAGAATGCATAGGCTGCCGGTACTCCGGTAATCAGACAGAGCAAAACGGCAAAGACTGCGGTGACCACCGAATTGCGCAGATACAACAGAAATCCGTTGGTGATGAAAACTTCAGGGAAGTTCTTCAGTGTCGGGGTGAAAAACAGTTTCGGGGTGGTTGAAAGAATGTCGGTGCGTTCCTTGAATCCTGAAAGAAATGTCCAGAGGTAGGGAACAAGTGCAATCAGGCACACAAACACGATGATCACGATCCCCAGAACCTGAATAAACTGACTATATCGAGTTTTTGTAGTTATCATAGGTGACTCCTTTTCTGTATGACCATCAGTTGATCTTCTTCTCAGGCGGTACCACGGTATGGAAGAATACCAGTGATGCCAGATAACTGATAATGAAGATCAGCATGACTACGGCACTGCCGTACCCGATATGCCAGTAACCGAAGTTCACCCGGTATCCGAAGACACTGAGAGCCTCTGTTGCCATACCTGGTCCTCCTCCTGTGGTAGTCCAGATTGTGTCAAAGAGTTTGTACACATCCGTGAACCTCAACAGGAATCCTACGATAAATATCGGTTTCAAGGCGGGGACACTTACCCGTTTGAACGTTTGCCAGGAGGTGGCCCCATCGACTTGCGCTGCCTCCAGCGGTTCCTTCGGTTGTCCTACCAAACCGGAAAGGAACAGGAGGAACATGAAGGGTGTCCACTGCCATACGTCAATTGCGATGATCGTATATAACGCAGTGGAGGTATTGGCAAGCAATCCATCAGCAGACAACCCTATATTTCGCAAGAATATTCCGACTGGTCCGAAATTAGGATTCAGATTGAGGTTCCAGATCAAGCCGACTACCGCTGGTGCAATTACCATAGGAATCGTAAGTACCGGGACGACAAACTTACGCATGCGCGTATGCTGAGATACCAATACGGCAAGTACCAGACCAAGCAGGAATTCAACCGGCAGGGCAATCAGCAGAATTTTCATCGTGATCCAGAAACTGGTGAGAAACGAGGGATCATCGAAAGCCCGCCGATAATTTTCCAACCCGACAAACTGTCCTGTTCCAACCTTGGTGTATGATAGATTAAAGAAACTGTTATAAATCATAATCAGCCAGGGTATGAGAGAAATGATGAAACACAGTATGCTTGCCGGCAATATCCAAGCATTCCATCCAGCCCATTTACTTCTACGCATCTGATTGAACCTCCTTCTGACACACTACGATCACTTGCGTGACCGCAAACCGATCCCATACCCGAGAGTTTCTCCCTGGTCGATAATGACAGCAGAACCTTTCATTGCCGAAGATTCATTACTTGCAAGGAAGAGCACGAGATTCGCGATCTCTTCAGGTGTGGATACCTGACCCATCTTTTCAAGTGCTGCTTCGGGGTCCGCCTCCAGACTCAACTGGCGCTCTAACAGCGGGGTATGCATGTTCCCCGGGCACACTACATTGATTCTGATATTGTCTTTTGCATGGTCAAGGGCAAGCGCACGGGCAAATGCGACCACAGCTCCTTTGCTTGCTGCATAGCTGGAAAATCCCGGATCACATACATAAGCCCAGTTTGATCCAGTGAAAACGATGACGCCTTTATCCTGTTTCAGCATCTGCTGGATACCGTACTTTGCTGCGAGAAACATTCCGTTGAGGTTGATATCCATAATCTTATTCCATACTGCAAAAGGCATGGTATCCACCGTCCTCGGCACATCGATGATTCCGGCATTGGCATGGAGAATATCGATACGGGAGAAGGTTTCCACTACGGTATGGAAGGCCTGTTCCACCTGCTTCTCCTGGGTAAGATCACAGGGAACAAACAGAGCTTCAGCTCCCGAGTTGCGCAGCTCTTTTTCTGTCGCAGCTCCTGCCGCTTTATCGATATCTAAAATCGCTACGGCAGCACCGTCACGAGCAAACATCGTTGCACTGGCCTTACCGAGCCCGGAAGCTCCTCCGGTAACCACTGCTATCTGTTGAGAAAATCGTCCCATCCTGATACCTCCTGTTACTGATCGGATTTTTCAAACAACGGACACAGGTCGGTGTACAGTTGTTTGTATTGTGCGAATAATCGCTTGTAGATTGCATGGTTGTCCCAATTAGGTTCACAGGTATCCTTGAGGGTTACCATATTCTTTACAGCATCTTTGGCACTCGAGAATACACCAACTGCAGCTCCGCTGATGATAGCCGCTCCAAGACATGCTGCATCTGCATACTCAGTAGTGTGAATGACTTTACCGGTGATATCCGCTTTGATTTGATTCCATGCTCTGCTCTTTGAACCGCCACCGAGCACTCTGATTTCATTCACGGGAATCTGCATCGATTCGACAGCTTCAATATTACGCATCACGATAAAACCGACAGATTCCATGATTGCTTTAATGAAGTGCTCCCGCGTGTGCTTCATGGTGATCCCGAAAAATACTCCTTTCGCCTTGGGATTGGCTTCAGGAGCCATCGCTCCACCAAGGTGCGGCAGCATAATCAGACCATCCGAACCTGCAGGAATGTTCTCTGTCGAACGGTCCATGAGGTAATACGGATCAAGATTGCTGGTCTTCCCGAGAAGCATTTCCAAAGAACAGAAAGCATCGCGGAACCATTTCAGTACCATTCCTCCTGTGGTGAACGTGTGAGCCATATAGAGATCGGGAATACCGTGGTAATGACAGGGCATCTGTCCTGCCGGATCAACAAAAGGATCCTCGACAGAAGCGCAGATGGCGAGAGCGGCTCCGGTATTTTCCGAGAACAGTCCAGGAGCGATATTGCCTACCCCGATGGCACCGGCAGCCTGATCAAGAGCTCCGGTACATACCACCATCTGTTTCCCGATTCCCAGTTCCTGCGCTACAGCGGGAAGAACGTTATCTACTACCGTTCCCGGTTCACAAATCATTGGTAGTTGATCTTTAGTGATACCCAGATAATCAAGCATTTGTGGCCACCACTGCTTTGTTCGGATATCCCAGTAGGCTGTGGAACAGATCAGTGATCCTTCGCAGGCAAACGATCCAGTCATTCTGAAAATAAAGTAATCTTCGATGAGCAGAATCTTTGCCGTACGCCTGAACACTTCCGGTTCATGTTTTTTCACCCACAGAATTTTTGCTGCCGGCCAGGTAGGAACCATGCTGACCTGTCCGGTATGCTGCTGCATGGCTTCGGGCGGAAAATGCTCATCAAGTTCCGCTGCCTCTTTCTGTGCACGGTTATCCATCCAGACTATGGCATTGCGAAGTGGACGGTTTTCATCGTCAAGGAGTATGAGGGTCTCCCCCTGTGCAGATATCCCCATACTCACCAAGGACTCTGCAGCGATACCACTTTTCTTCATGACCTCGGCAACACCCGCCTTAAAAGCTTCCCAATACGTTTCTACGGGAAGTTCCACCGAAAGTGTATCGGGAGTGAGCAGTCGATATTCCTGTGTTGAGGTTGCTATGAGCTTTCCATTGCTGTCCACAACGGCGACTTTGATTGCTGTGGTCCCCAGATCCAGACTCAGAATTGCCGTTTTATCCATAGATCTCTCCTTTTTTGACTAAAGTTCGCTTGGTGCTTTACTCCAGGAGATGATCGCCTCCTGGTCACCAACATTGATCAGGGTATGAGGAACGGTCTCCGGCATGAGAATCGCATCCTGCTCAAACAGTTCGTAGTACTGCCCATCTTTGGTGAAAAGCACTACGTGACCTTTTACGACGAAAAAGACTTCATGCGAAGCGGGATGCCCCGGATCGATGTCTCCCCGCTGTCCCGGAAGCAATCTCGAGGTGCCGAAAGTGATTTTTTCAGTCACCAGATACTCTCTGCACAGTTCTGGCCCTTCCATAAACACTTTCGCATCGTTTTTTCTGATTACTTTCACGTCCATACATTCCTCCATTACCTAAATTAAACGTCACGCTCTGCTATATGATTCAGAACAGCCTCAAGCTGTCCTCTGAATGTGGTAGCAGTGCTGAATTTATGTTCGAATAATGCTGAACCGATGGTGTATGCCCATGGGTTAATCTCTTCTACCAGATCGATCCGTTCAAAGGTGCTGATACTCCCGGCAACAATGACCGGCATAGTCAGGCGAGCACAGAGTTCGCGGATTAGATTTTCCGGATCTTCCTTATGGCGGTAGGCCAACAGGTCAGTTCCCTGGACACCGAGCTTCTGTAATTGCAGTCCGTCAGCTACGATCTCTTCAATACTTCCACTGAGAATACTGGGATGCCCAGTGACAGTCCCGCAGAACGGGAGATACGCAATACTGTGCTCCTTGGCGTACTGCGCAACCGACTCGAAATAGACCGTTCCCAACAGGTAGTCAAACCCGCAGGATTCGGCCATTTCAGCTCCCTCCATGCAATCTTTCTCTTGGAGTGTCACCACTTCAAGAAACGTTGTTTTTCCGGCAGCTTTCATATCAGCCACCAGTTCTTTCATCTGATCAAGCGGTAGGCCGATATTTTTAAAGCCCCAGAAGGTTACCGGCAGGTCTTTGCACTCTGCGAAGATCTGTCTTGCGTTTTCCACCGTCACATCATTATGTGTAAGCATGACGATCAATTCAGACATGTGAGCACCCCCTATTTGCACTCTTGTTATCAATTGAATTATCAAACGAAACACTTGATATGTCAATTTATTAGTTTTATGATTATTACTATATAACTGTTAACGCAATTTATTCATCATTCGATATTTTTTAACACATTAATTAATAACTTGAAAAATAAGACTAAAATACTGTTGACATTTTTTACACAACCTTTCATAATCGTGAACCACAAAGATATATTTTAATAAATCTTTTTATTGAATATAAATAATTTCAGGAGCGTTGCATGAATTCCGTTACGGAATATATTGCCTTTAGTCATGAATAAAAAAGAAAGACACAGTACAATTTTACATTTGTTACAACAGTACGGAAAAATCGAGGTATCATACCTTTCCGATTATTTTCAGATCAGCCAGCTGACGATCCGAAAGGACCTGAATGAACTGAACGACCGCGGTCAGTTACAGCGCTGTTATGGGGGAGCGAAATCACTGCTCTCTACAGAACTCCCGATCAATGAGCGCCAGAAGCGTTATCTCATTCAGAAAAAACAAATAGGAAAACTTGCATCTGAACTGGTTCGCGATGGGGATTCCATCTTTATCGACGGGGGAACCACTACCGAACAGATTGTGGAGAACTTAGTGCATTTAAATGGGTTGGTGGTCATCACCAATTCGATCAACATTGTCAACCGATTGATGAATCTGGGGAATATCAACATTTATGTTCCGGAAGGAAAAATCGATGTCCGCGGTGCATCAATCGTCGGTTCACTTGCCGAAAATGCACTGGAAAAGTATAACGCCCGTATTGCCTTTATCGGTGTTGATGGTATTACGCGCAACCAGGGATTGCTGAATAACAGCTTTGAGGCAAACTCACTCTCACAGATTCTGTTAAAGAACGCACAGACCAAGGTGCTCATGGCAGATTCTTCGAAGTTTGATGCTATCGGCTCAGTGAAGCTTTGCGACCTAAAGGATTTAGATGTGATCATAACCGATAGAAATATTCCTGAAGAATATGTCAAATTGTGCAAAGAGCTTGGCATACAGCTGATGATTACGGAAAACTAGCTTATGACCATCGCGATAGCACCAGTAACTGTTGATGAAACTCCTATTCTTTCGGCAATTGCTGATGCTACTTTCACAGAATTTCACCATCTTCGTCCCGAGGAAACTGTGACACAGCGTAGAGAGAAATTCGTTCGCCGGGCCCAGAAGCGGGAAGGCTCGGTACAGCGGGTCTTCGCTGCCCGGGATGAAAAAGAAACGCTTATCGGTTCGCTGTCAGTGGTTGATGCTGATCTTGATCAGGAACCCTATTCCCCCTGGTTCGCCAGTTTGTGGGTTCACCCTGAGTATCGCGGCAAAGGCTATGGGCGCCAATTGCTTGCCTATGGTGAAGCATATGTGAAAAACTGCAACATTTCAGAGGTTTTCCTGTTTACTGAAGGCCTCGGCCCCTGGTACGGTCAACTCGGATGGAACCATTTGAAATGGAGTACCTGTAGCGGATATCCCATCGAAATCATGTCAAAAACACTGGTTGAGTTATAGTTGCAAATTGTCACCATTCAGGTAGACTATCATTATCTTACATAACTCGGGAGGTAATTATGCGTTGTATCGTGATTGGTGGAAATGCAGCAGGAATGAGCGCTGCAGCAAAACTGATGCGCTCAGAACAGGATGTGCAACTGACCGTCTATGAACAGAGCGACATCGTATCATACGGTGCGTGTGGGCTCCCCTACTATATCGCCGATTATTTCAGTGATATCAATTTGGTGCTTTCACGCTCTCCCGAAGCATTCAGGAAAGCAGGAATTGACCTCCGATTACATCATACGGTGAAGCATGTTGATGCCACGCATCGGCAGATCACCGGCACCAATGCCGAGGGCGAAACATTCTCTGATACCTATGATGTATTGATGGTGGCTTCCGGGGCTTCTGCTATTATTCCCAAAATTCCCGGCATAGATATCGGTAATATCTACACGCTTCGTTCCATGAATGATGGCCAGCGTATCAAGGATGCCCTACCGGAAACCGGGCAGCATGCGGTTGTGGTCGGAGGCGGCTTTATCGGGCTTGAATTGGCTGAGGCGTTACAGAAACAGGGAAAATCAGTTCGAATCATCGAGATGGAAGATCGGCTATTAAAAGCTGCGGTGGGAGCCGAGGTTTCTAGTGCAATCCTTGAGGAACTTGAATCACAAGGAGTTTCGGTATCGCTTTCCGAACGGGTAACAGCATTCTCTGGAGACCGGCAGGTTACCGAGGTTATCACCGATAAGGGACGGTATCCTGCAGATATCGTGGTGTTATCCATGGGTATTCGACCCAATACGGGCTTCCTTGCCGAAAGTGGTATCAAGATGCTTCCAAACGGTGCGATAATTGTGGATGCTGTGGGAAAAAGTTCAATTGAATCGATCTATTCAGCAGGAGATTGTGCTGCAGTCCCTCATATGATCACCTGTGAACCAGTGTATACACCACTGGCAACTTCGGCAAACAAACTGGGAAGAATTATCGGAGAACACCTTGGAGGGAGTGAACGTAAATTCCCAGGAACACTAGCGAGTGCCTGTGTAAAGATTTTTGATCTTGAAGTTGCACGGGTGGGTATCACCTCCGAAAGTGATCAGTACCGTGCCATTCATATCACAGACAAGAATCAGACAGCATACTATCCCGGGCAGGAGGATATTCTGTGCAGAATCCTTTTTGATAAAGCTTCAAAAAAACTCGTAGGGGCAGAAACTGCAGGGAAAAACGGTGCTGCCTTGCGCATTGATGCCTTCGCTATGGCTATACAGAAAGAAGCAACGATTGAAGATCTCGCTCTCGCAGACTTCTGTTATGCACCTCCCTTTGCACGCACATGGGATGTAATGAATATTGTAGGAAATGTCGCTCTCAGTAAGAGTTGATTATATGGAACCGCTACCCCCGGAGTGATTAATTTCGACCGGGGGAATCTGTTGGTTAGCGAATCCTGCAGCAACAAGTTTTTCAAAAGCCATAATAGACACGCCTCGAACCACACTGAACTGGTCGAGTTTTGAAACTTCAATATCTATGGTTTCCTGTAACCAGGGAATTACAGCAGATTTCACTCCCCGTACCAACTGTCCGTACATATGATTCTGTCCATGCTGGATCAAACCACCAGCAAGAAAGATCCGCTGAGGATTTAGTAGATTAATTACCGATCCGATTCCGATACCAAGATCGATAGCGGTGGATTCCAAAAGTGTAATTGCTATCTTGTCTCCATGGTCTGCTGCCTCAAGGATATCCTGCACGGAAATATTTCGAAGCTCTTTTTCTCGACCGATTCGGGTCTCAACTCCCTCTCGGATAGCATTTTTACATTTTTTCAGGATTGCCCAACCAGAGGCTATTGATTCGAGACACCCATAGTTACCGCAGACACATAATGTCTGACTTGGACGAATATGCATATGCCCGATCTCGCCCGTCGTTCCCCGATTACCGTCAAGCAACTCTCCATTTATCACGATACCTGCACCGAGTCCGATACCGATATTCACTACGATGAAGTTATCCAGATTTCCTGCCTGACCGAACATGCGTTCTGCAACTGCCATTGCTTTTACACTGTCAGTGAGCAGCACTTGTTCCGTATGACAAAGCCGCTTGAATAAATTCACCACATGAAGGCCTTTCCACTTCGGTGTATTACGCAGGGAAAGACAGACACCTTTGCTTTCATGAATGATTCCGGTAATACCGATACCTACACCCACGATGTGGTTTGCCGAGACCCCGCTTCTTAGCAACACATCCTGCAACATTTCAGCGAACAGAGCTTCAGATAGATCCCGTGTGGTATCAATATCGAATCGCCGTTCAATCGTCCCTTTTACCTCACCTGAGGGATTCACAATTCCCAACCGAATATACTCGGTACCAATATCGACACCCACAATATACCCACAAGATTCGCTGATCATATACATTTTGGGAATACGTCCACCATTGGATTCCCCTTCGGTTTGGATGATACAGTTTTTCTGCTGCAGGGTTTCAATAATTTCTGCAGCCTTTGGAGTGCTTACCTGAAGTATTTCAGCAAGTTCCTTCTTGGTGATTCCTCCAGTCCGATTAATGGTAAGCAAAGCTTCCCGTAGATGATCTTTTGTTCTCATAATTTACAAATACCATATAATTTGTATTATTTCCAGACTTCTTTTTAAATTATTTTTGTATGTTCTCCTATTTTACCCCATTTATTCAAATTTTTGAAAAATTTATTTGACAAGTTACGTGAAGAAACCTACGATCAACTTGGAGGTTATGACAAATACAAACAATGTCAGAACAATTTCTTATTAACAAAGGACATCACCTGGCAGAAAATTTCTTTTCCAGGTTTCCTCATGCACTCGCTCTTACCGAACGGGCAATCTGGAAACAGGTTCGTAATCAGTTCGTTGCTCAACCACAAGAGATCTATTTTGTCGAATCGCTTGAGCAGGATTTTCTTGATACGGTAGCTCAACGATTTAAGGATGTCTCTGTCGTCGTAGGCATAGGAGGAGGAAAGGTTGCCGATATTGCAAAATACCTTCACTGGAAAAATGGCTCCATACTTTACCAGATTCCCACTATTATTTCAGTTGATGCCTTCTTTACCCACGAAATTGCCGTTCGCCGAAAGGGGGCGGTTACCTATGTGGGAGATGCGGTTCCCACAGAAATTATTATTGATTACGAGATAATTCAGACGGCTCCCATATTGTATAACCGCTATGGAATCGGTGATATTCTTTCCTGCTACACAGGATTATTTGATTGGAAGTATGCTGCAGACCGAGGGTATCACCCCCCATGGAATGAGACATTGCAGCAGGAAACGGTTCTACACCTTACTCAGATTAATGAACACCTAGACCATATTCATGCAATGGATGCATATGGAATTGATCTTCTCGTTGATACCTTAAACTGGATCGGTTGGCAATGTTTTGAACAGCATCACCCTCGATTTGAAGAGGGGTCGGAACACTATGTGGTATATAACCTTGAATATCGTACGGGTAAACAATTTCCCCATGGACAGGCGGTGTGTCTCGGTACCTTAATTATGGCCTACGTACAGCACAATTCTTGGGAGACTGTCCAGCAGACAATCAAGACTATCGAAATTCCTATTACCCCGGAGTCGCTACAGGTCTCTTGGCAAGATCTGGAAGAAACATTGGTGACACTGAAGGATTTTGTTTGGGAAAAACAACTTGCGTACAGCCTTGCACACGAATATTCCTTCAATGCAGATATTCTAAGAGAAATCAGATCACTCATACAGTGATCTGAAGAAAGGAGGAAAATGATGAAAAAACGTGTATTGATGGCAATTCTACTGATGTTGAGCATTACACTGGTATTCGGTGCTGCACAAAGGGAGGTTGTGCAGGACGATACAAAGCCTTATGCAGGTGTAACACTGCATGTGATAGCGGAGCAGCAGAATCCGACACTTGCTCTTGAAAAGCAACTTGCTGATTTCGAAGAGCAGACGGGTATTCAGGTGGAATTGGAAATGGGTCCGATGGATAATGTTGTGGGGAAAGAAATGCTTGCCATGGAGAGCAAATCTGGAGCATATGATGTCATCTCTATCCCGTACCAATTCCTTGGGCAGTTGGTAGTTAATGACTACATTCAGAGTATTGATCCATTCTTTGATCGCCAAGATCTGAAACTCGATAATTTTGACAAAAAAGACTTAATAGCAGGTATGGTTGCCGCATCGGGAGAGTGGAAGGGGGTCAATTATGGGATACCATCCAATACCTGTATCATGGTGATGTTCTATCGAGAGGATCTCTTTGGCAATCCGGAGGAGAAAGCAGCATTTAAAGCAAAATATGGATATGAACTGAATCCGCCGGAAAACTGGGATCAGTATCGAGATTGTGCAGAATTCTTCACCCGTAAGGCAGGTAGCCGCCTTGCTGGAAAGCAGCTTACACAGGATTTTTATGGTACAAGTATAGCGGGCAAACGACATGATGCCATGACCTGTGAGTGGTTGAACTATGCCTGGTCATTCGGAGGAGGAGTATTTGATGAAGATGGCAATCTCATCATCAACAGCCCAGAGAACCGAGCTGCGCTTGATTACTTTGTGAATCTGGTACCATTTTGCCCTCCAGGGGTAAGCAATAATACCTGGGATGAACTTACTACCCAGATGCAGCAGGGAATTGTGGCAATGCAGATTCAGTGGAACGACTGTGCACCTTCGGTCGAAGATCCTTCTTCATCCAAGGTTGCCGGGAAGGTTGGATACACCACGATCCCGGTCAAGGTTAATCCTGTGGCACATTATGGTGCATGGACCTATTTCATTTCGGCCGATGCCCCTAATCCTGAAGCTGCCTGGATCTTCCTGCAGTGGGTGAATACCAGTGAGGTACAGAAAAAGATTGCTCTTGAGGGAGGATTCCCGACCCTTTCATCAGTGTTCAATGATCCCGAGCTTGTAGTAGAACTTCCTTATTGGCAGGCGAGTCTTGATGCATACAAGATCAGTTCGCGTCGTCCCCGAATTCCTCAATGGAATGAAATGAATAATGCCATGATGTTGGAACTTTCCCATGTGATTGCTGGTAATAAAAATTCTGCAACGGCTCTGAGAGATCTTGCCTCTGCGTACAACAAGTTGTTGGCAGGCGAATTACCTGTTGACTATCAGTAATTGGTAGCACCAGTAGCTGGCTGCGGTCAGCTACTGGTATTCGCAAAAAGGGGTTACGGCGTATGAGTTTACAGGTCGGTTACCGACAACGAACAGCTTTATTGTTTCATTTACCAGCAATGATCATCTTAACTGCAATTACGATGGTACCTCTTATCTATAATATTCGTATCAGTTTCTTTGGATTTACCCTTACCCAATCGGGAAGTCGAGATGTATTTGTCGGCCTGGACAACTATGTTCGATTATTTACCGATCACGAGTACTGGAATTCGATGTGGGTCACTGCTCGGTTTGTAGTATGCTCCACCTTGCTCCAACTGGTTCTTGGTACTGTGCTGGCGCTGATTATTCATTACTACGGGGGAAGACTACACCGCATCCTTACCTCAGGCATCATGATACCAATGCTGGTAGCACCATTAGTTGTGGGTCTCATGTTCAGCTTTACCCTAAATCCGCAATTTGGACTCTATAGTTTTCTGGTAGACGTGTTTCACCTTGGTCTTTCCAAAACACCGTTAAGCAGTGGGGGTACCGCTCTGGCAGTCCTCATACTTACCGATGTCTGGGAATGGACCCCATTTATGATGCTGATGACACTTGCCGCACTGCGGTCGGTACCCATGGAACCCTATGAGGCCGCTATTCTCGATGGGGCTGGAAGAATTCTGATATTCAGAAAAATCACCATCCCCTTTATCCGCCCAGTGGTTTCCGTTTCAATCATATTACGAGCCATAGAAGCTTTCAAAGTGTTTGATAAACCATTCATTCTTACCGGCGGTGGGCCGGGTAATAGTACGGAGGTAATCGATATGTTCACCTATCGTGAGGCCTTTGTAAACTACAACTTCAGCTACGCCGCTGCACTCTGTGTCGTATTATTTATTCTGCTCTTATGTGCAGGGATTCTCTACTGGCGCCTGGTTATTAGGAGACAGGAAGATGACTAAAAAACAACAATCAATTCGAAATACGCTTGTGATCATCCTCCTTGTATTTATTCTCTTCTATCTTTTACCCTACCTTTGGCTCATCGGCACGAGTTTCAAGACGCGTGTTGATGCATTTTCAATTCCGCCAAAACTCTTATTCAATCCTACAACAGCAAACTACCACGAAGTGTTTGTTGAAAAACATTTTCTTTCGAATCTCGGTAACAGCCTTCTTGTCACCTTTCTCGTTACGGGCATCTCCTTGATTGTCGGAGTTCCCTCTGCATACGCATTCTCCCGATTTAAGATACGCGGTGATAAACTTTTTTTCTTCTATCTGTTGGGTACACGATTCACTCCAGTGATTGTACTTGCACTCCCGCTGTATTTCATCATGAGCAATCTAAAACTGCTTAATACGTTTGCCGGGATTGTTATTGCCCATTCCGCTTTCAATATTGCATTCGTTATCTGGATGATGAAGGGATTCTTTGACACCATACCCAAGGAAATCGATGAATCTGCCCGTGTGGATGGTTGCAGTTGGCTCACTGTCTTTCTCCAAATCGGTGTTCCCCTATCGGCCAATGGTATTGCAGCAACAGCAGTATTCTGCGCCGTCAACTCGTGGAACGAGTTCCTCATGGCTCTGATTCTCACCGGTCGCAAGACAGCAACGCTACCGGTAGCACTTCCCGGTCTAATGACTCCACAGGGGACCTTGTGGGGTCAGATTGCAGCAGTGGGAGCGGTCATCACCATTCCCGTTCTCATCTTTTCATTCATGGTACAGAAATACATGGTGCAGGGACTCAGTTCCGGAGCCATAAAATAATGCACAATAATTGATTGTGTAAAGGAGTTGCCCCTATGTATGACAGCCTGACTTCGTTGCAGGAAAAAGCCTCCCGCTATATTACCGGAGGAATGTCCTCGAGTTTCCGCAAAAATGCTTTCACCGGGATCCCGATGTATGTCCAAAAGGCAGACGGTCCACGTATTGTGGATATGACCGGGAAGGAGTATATCGATTTTTTCATGTGTCATGGAGCAGTGTTACTTGGTCATAACCATCCAAAAGTCAAAGAAGCGATTATCACTAGTCTGGATAAGGGCTTTTACGCCGGATACGATACTGAGGAGACCATTGAATTTGCCCGGAAGGTTTGTTCGATTATCCCTTCGGCACAAAGTCTTCGATTTGTGAATTCGGGAACAGAAGGAACACTGCTTGCACTTCGTCTGGCACGAGGGTATACCGGAAAAAATTGTATCATTCGTATCGATGGTCATTTTCATGGCATTCATGATTATCTAATAGCAAATAACCTGATCAGTAAACGTGATATGAATAACGACGGCACACGAGTTTCTCATGTGGTGGGAAGGTCGGCTGGAATACCGGATGTGGTAGACCAGACAATCATTACGGTTCCCTGGAATAATAGTGAACTGATAGAACAGGTAGTTCGGGAAAGAAAATCTGAAATCGCCGGAATCATCATGAATGTCATAGATTATAATAACGGCTTATTCCTTACTGATAAGAATTATCTGGAAAAAGTACGATCGATTTGTGATGAACACAATCTTGTCCTCATTTTCGATGAGATTCTTTCAGGATTTAAAACAGGACTCCATTGTGCACAGGGGTATTACGGAGTGACACCTGATCTTTGCACACTCGGAAAAGCATTAACCAACGATGTCCCCATGAGTATTGTCGTAGGAAAAAAACAAATTATGGACCGTATCATGGATCCGGTAAATCCTGTTATCTCTGGCGGAACTTTCTCAGGTAATCAGTTAGGAATAGCAGCGGGAAATGCAGTCCTTGATATCCTCATGGAAAGCTCTTTTTATCCGCAATATCTTAGCCGAATCGAACGATTTTTTGCATCACTACAGTCAATCTTTACCGCGCACCACTTCCCTGCCGTGGTAAGCTCCTTGGGAGCTGGATTTACAATCTCAGTGGGTACCGAAAGACCGTTACGGACGTATGACGATATCAGATTCATAGACCGAGAAATGACGCAGAAGTTCTTCACCAGCTGTATCGAGCATGGGCTGTATTTTCATACGGATTTTACCGTCTCTGCTGCACATGATGAGCAGACTCTGGCAGAAGCGCTCGAACGGTTTGAATCCGTGGTGAGAAAGATGTAAGGAGTTGTGTCATGCATATGCAGGAAAAGTGGCCGCAGTGGCCGATCTGGGATACCGAAGAGATATCCATGCTTACTAAAGTGATCGAGAGTGGCAGATGGTCATATAACGGACCGATGGAACAGCAGGCAAAAGATGTATGGTGTGAGTATATCAACGTTCCCTATACCTATTTCGTGAGTAATGGAACGGTCAGCATACAACTGGCACTTGAAGCTCTTGGCATCGGATATGGAGATGAAGTACTCGTTCCCGGAATTACCTGGCAGGCTACAGCAGCAGCAGTCGTTGATGTAAATGCAGTGCCTGTGCTTGTTGATGTAGACCCGGAAAGTTGGTGTATCGATCCGCAGAAGGCTGAAGCCGCTATTACACCACGGACTCGAGCGATTATTCCTGTGCATCTTTACGGGAGCATGGCCAATATGGATGCCATTACAGAACTGGCAAAGAAATATCATCTTTTTATTATTGAAGATGCGGCACACAAACAAGGCGGCAAATGGCGAGATACGATGGCTGGTGCCATCGGTGATATTGGCAGTTTTAGTCTTCAACAGTCCAAAGTGCTTACTACCGGGGAAGGAGGTATCCTCACCACATCAAATCCAACAATTGCAGAAAAAATTGATGCATTGCGAAATTGCGGACGCAAACCAATCAATAAAGTCAGTGATGCTGCTGGCGGTCAGTACGGAGAGATCGGAGATTTTATACAGTCAGGAAACTACCGTATTACCGAAATGCAGGCGGCTTTGTTTATTACTCAGTTCTCTCGCCTAGCAGAACAAAACAAAATCAGATCGGCTCGCGCAGCCTTGTTGGACAATCTGCTTCAGGATATTGATGGAATCACCATCATGAAACAGGATCCTCGAGAGACCCAGCGGGTGTATTTCAACTATGCCTTTAGTATTGAGCCGCAAGTGATAGGGATGGATGCAAAAAACTTCAGAGAAACCCTTTCGGAAAGACTGGGATTTGAAGCAAGTTGCTGTTATCAGCCACTGAATAACTGTTCACTCTATCGTCCGCTCACGAAAAAACGTCATCACATCAATAAAGCCTATATGGAAGCAATCGATCCAAGCAGATTTTCTCTCCCGATTGCCGAAGATATTTATCACAATCGGGCGGTTACTTTTCCGCATAGAATTCTGCTTAGCTCAGAAAGACAAATGTACTTGATCGCTGATACCATCAGGAATATCCTTTCGCCTAGAGGATGAGGTTTTCATGGATACACAAGAAAAAGAAAGAGCTTATGTGACGCAGGTATATGATTCGGCTCCGATTGTGATGAGGCATGCAAAATCGGTCTATCTGTATGATGATAAGGGGAACCGATACCTTGATTGCTCCGGCCAGTATTCGGCATGCAGCCTTGGACACCATCATCCTGAACTCACACAGGCAATAACGGATCAGCTCGATACATTGGTATCCGTGAATATTATGTTTCTCACTGAAGAACGAGCACAGCTTGCTGAACGTCTTGTCGATCTTATGCCTGAAGGGAAATGGCGCGTACTTATGGGAGTCACCGGGTCGGATGCTAATGAATTAGCATTGAAAATTGCCAAAGTCCATACACACGGTGGGACCGTGATCGGATTCTGGCGTGGTTTTCACGGTTCTACTGCGGCTTCTGCAGCAGCTACCGGAAAAACTGAGACCATTCAGGAGAATGCATTCATTTCACAGCTTCTTCCCGGAGGGTTTCTTCATACTTCCCCCCCGTTATGTAGTGATTGTGATTTTGGAAAAAGCTTTCCAGAGTGTGATTATCAGTGTCTGCACTATCTGGAACAGGTGATGATCCATGAAGCACACGGCCATGTAGCTGCGGTTATCATAGAACCGGTTATGGCATCAGGAGGGGTCATCATTCCACCTGAGGGCTATCTGGAACGGTTGCAACAGATAGTACATGCGCATCATGCTCTGCTTATCTTTGATGAAGTGGTTACCGGGATTGGGCGAACAGGAACCATGTTCGCTTTTGAGCAGACACACACTGTTCCTGATATTCTCGTACTCGGCAAAGCATTGACGGGAGGATATATTCCTGGATCAGCGGTCATCATGAGAGAAGAAATTGCCCGGAGTGTGGAACACCTCATATTGCATGGGCACACCCATACTGCATATCCGTTGATGTGCCGCTCTGCACTCAAGAATCTGGAAATTATTGAACGGGATAATCTTCTCGTTCAGGTTCAGGAAACGGGAGTCTACTTTCTTGAACGTCTAAAAGAACTGGCAGACCAGTTCTCCTTTATCCGTGCTGTCCGTGGGAAAGGGCTCCTGCTTGCTATCGATATCGGAACAGATGGAATTCCTGATTATGAATTAAGTAAAAGAATTACTGAAGAACTCTTGCATCACGGGCTCATCGTTGAATTGGAATGTTTCCCCCATTTACGTACTGCAACACTCGTGCTGCATCCTCCGTTGATTTTCACGAAAGATCATGTAGATGAAGTTATCACAATCATGAAAGATCAGTACCGTGTACTGAATCACTGAACATTGTGGATTTTGAGCAGGCAGCGGGGCGTGTATTGCACTGCCTGCTCATGGTTACTTGATAAGAAATTCCTGTTTATCGTGTGCAAAGGTAATATGTGAATCCTCTGCATATTGATCCATTATCGTATCTGCAAGAAAGTCCTCATAAAAGTGGGTGACTACGAGATGTTCCGGTTGGGCTTCTCTGTCGAATTTCTGAACATCCGGCCATCTCATGTGTCCCTCGGGATGGGCGTAATGTTCACTGTGAGAACATTCGATCACCGCGATATCAGCACGATGACCGAGTCGAACAATACGATCATTATAGACGGTGTCACCACTATAAAAGATGGTCTTACCGCTATCATCGGAAATTCGGTAACAGAGGCTACGATCGGTATGACCGGTCAGGTCAGTCTCTACGGAAAGATCATTCACGGTAAACGATCCGGGCGTCACCTCGGTAATCTGTAATTGTTCGGGAATATAATCATCCTGATGCTGAAAGAGATATTTTTTCGCTTGGTGCAGCATATCCCTGATCCCGACCGGACCGGAAATGTGTAATTGCGATTTGCCTCCAGAACGAATATTCATTGAGATAATCAGGGCGAATAGATCAGAAACATGATCCCAGTGAAAATGGGTAATGAGAATATGATGGAGGTGTGTATAGTCGATGTTGATATCGGCAAGTGCATGCAGCACCCCAGGACCGCAATCAAGAAGCACGAGGTCGGAATCTGTTTCCAGCAGGTACCCTGCACAGGTTCTACCGGAGACCGGTACGATGGTCCCTGTCCCCAGTACGGTTAGTTTTTTAATCATAGTATTACATCGCTTGTTGTTCATCTTGCAGAATATGACCCTTGGAAGGATCAAGATAGACCCACACATCCCCTTCGAGTATCTGCCGGTATCCTGGATCGTACTGATCTACAATGATGACCGAGCCGAAGGCTTCTATCCAATACCGCACATAGGCACCTTCAAAAATATAGTGCTGGATTTTCCCTTTAAACAGATTTTCTGAACCATCATTACTCGTCCGTATACTGAGCATTTCCGGTCGGAAACACAGTTTTCCCTCACCCGGCAGATAATCGGTCGTCACCCGTACGCGCTCCTTCGATTCCGTATTCAGCACGATCGTATGTCCATCATCACTTACGGTTCCCGGAAGTAGATTCGACATACCGATAAATGTTGCGGTAAACTCATTATTCGGGGTGAAGTAGATGTCTTGTGATGAAGCATACTGTTGCACCCTCCCCTGATTGATCACGGCAATCTTATCTGAAAGGGCAAGGGCTTCTCCCTGATCATGGGTAACATAAATAGTGGTGATACCTAGACGCTTTTGTAGCTGTCGCAACTCAGCACGGATATTCATCCGAAGCTTTGCATCGAGATTTGATAGGGGTTCATCCAGAAGCAGGACTTCCGGTTCCATTACGAGAGCACGGGCAAGAGCTACCCGCTGCTGCTGTCCACCCGAAAGCTGAGACGGGAACCGGTCGAGTAGAGAACCGATATCAAGGTAGGAAACGGTTTTCTCCAATCGTTCATTGATGCGGTTCTTTTCCATTTTCTGCACATTCAACCCAAAACAGATGTTGTCCCGTATGCTCATATGGGGAAATAACGCATAATCCTGGAACACCATGGTAGTATTACGCAAGTGCGTCGGGACTTCATTAATCAGCTTTCCACCGATATATATATCGCCCTGTTGCACCTCATAAAACCCTGCGATGGTCCGCAGCAGTGTAGTCTTACCACACCCTGAGGGTCCGAGAAAGGTGGTAAACAACCCCTTCTCGATGTCCAGATTGATATCATGCAGGACTTCATTTTTTCCAAAATTTTTATAGAGATGTTTAATGACAAGATGGTGATCCATCGGTACCTCCAGATGCTTAATCAAAAAGTTGAATATTCTTTCCGGCTATCTTCCGACCTGCCAAAAGTACTAAAAATGCAATGATCAATAGGAACGTCGTAAGGGCAGCTGCCTTACCGAAGAACCCATCACTGATAAAATTCATAATGGTAAAGGTGGCAACCTTATTGTGGCTGGTCGCCAGGAAAACAATCACACTCAGTGTGGTAATTGATCGAATGAACGAGACAATGAATGCTGAGACAAACGAACTTTTCACCAACGGAGCCTCAATTTTCCAGAAGGTGGTCAACTGGTTGGCTCCCATATTCAAAGCCGCTTCACTTAATGACACGGATATCTGCTTAAAGGCATTCAATCCCGTCTGATATCCCATCGAAATATTCCAGAAGATCATAGCAAGAATAACGATAATCGCCGTACCGTACAGATCCACCACTCCACTCGTAAAGGTCACTGAGTATCCAATACCGATGAATATACCCGGTAATGCTGCAGGTAAAATAGCGGCAAAGTCGATGTACTTGGTCAGTGGCCCGCGGTTCCGGCTTACCAGATAGGCAGCTACAATAGCCAATGCGGCACTGATGGATCCGGCAAGCACCGAATAGACAAGGCTGTTCACCAGCTCCTTTCCACGAACTAATACTTCAGTCAGCCATTGAGTGGTAAGGGTCCAGTCAAATCCCCATCCTTTCACTACAGCACCGAGTAGAATTCCAAGATATACCAGGATGATCATGAGTGCGACAATCGAACAGAAGATAAAGAACAGAATTCGTGCCCACCAAACGGTCGGTTTTTGCTTGATATTGACGATTTTTCCGGTGATGGTGACATACGAACGTCGCTTCACCCAAAATCGCTGAAACAGGAAGATCAATACCGAAGGAATCAGCAGAATGATGGATATCACCGCCGCTCCGGCGACATCTCCCCACCCTTCTACACGCATCCATGCCTCTGTAGCAAGGACGGAAAAATCTCCCGAAATCATGATAGGGTTACCGAAATCTGCAAGAACCAGAATAGAAACCAGCAGGGCTGCCCCGGCAATACCAGGTGTCGATAACGGCAAGGTCACGCGTCTGAATAGATTAAACCCATCTGCTCCAAGGTTACGTCCTGCATATTCGACACTCGGCGAGATTGATCGTAACACTCCCTCAATCGACATTGAAGCGACAGGGAAAAAGGCAATAGTCTGAGCAAGCCACAATCCATGCCAGCCGAGAATCGACGCTCGTACACCAAATAACCCATAGGTAATCAACCCATTCTTACCAAAAAGCATCAGGTAGCTGAAAGCAACCATAAACGGTGGTGAAAACAGGGGAAGAATTGAAATGACGCGAAAGAATTTCTTCCCCGGAATATCGGTTTTTACAATGCTGTATGCATAAATAAATCCAAATACCGTTGCGGTAAGCGTTGAAAGGATCATGATCATGAAGCTGTTCAGTGCAGCTTTTCGATAACGCAGGTCAGAGAACACTCCAGCATAATCGGTTGAGTCGGGATATACAAACACATTGATTAATGGATAGATGACAAATACCGTGAGTGCAACAGTTACTATGGTGAACATCAGCAGCAGCACAGGATCTTTAAACAGTTTTTTCATAATAACTCCATCAATGGTAAGCCACATAGAGTACCGGGGACTCAGAAGTCCCCGATAACTCATCAGAGCAGCACCAGCATACTACTTTCCGGTAATCGACGCCCATTCTTTCTTCCAGGCATCAGTCTGTGCTTCTGCAAGATCCAGATCCCAAGGAGCGAAATCGAGTGATTCAAATGCAGGGACTCCCTCTGGAAGTTCTACACCACCTCGGACGGGGTATCGGTAACCGTTAGCTGCATTGATCTTTCCTGCTTCGGCAGAAAGAAGGAAGTCGATGAACTTCTGTGCATTTTCGCTATTCGGTCCGTTCTTAATGATTGAAGCAGCGCCGATTTCAAATCCAGTATCCTCGGGGAATACTACGGTGATGGGAAGATTTCCCTGAATCTGCTGCTTAAGGGTATCATGACCCCAGGCAAAACCAACAATAGCTTCACCCTGACTCACCAGAGGAATCGATCCGTTTGCACCCTTGGTGTAACTGGCTACGTTTTTATCGAGTTCTCTGATGAAATCAAAGCCCTTCTGTATATCACCAAGACGGAAAATCTGGGCTGCCATCATCAGATACGCTCCACCGGTGGTAGCAGGATTAGAAGCAATGACCTCACCTTCATACACCGGGTTGAGCAGATCGTCCCACGTTGCAGGAGGATTTACACCGAGAGGGGCAATTTCATTTTCAAATCTTTCGTTGTTATAGATCATACACAATGCACCGAGATACCAACCAGTCCAGTAGTTGTTCTTATCCATGAACTCTTCGGAAATGTTGGCTTCATCGATCATAGGTGAACGATACGACTGCAGCAGCTCATTGCGTGCGAGATCGGCATGATAGTTTGAATTTCCTCCGATGAACACATCAGCACGGGGATTATCGGCTTCAGCCTTGATTCTTCCCGAGATGCTTCCCGCCTGTTCGATCTGCAGTGCGATCTCAGCCTTTATGCCGGTTTGCTCCTCGAATGCCTTACTCAGATCCTGGGTGGTTTTTTCATCCAGAGCTGCGTAGATAATCACGCTCTCTTGTTCTGCCTCGGTTTGCCCCGCAGCAAACAGGACGGTAGAGGCTATGAGGGCAATCAATAGACCCACTACTATTCTTTTCATACTCTTCCTCCTTGTGGTTTGAAAAGATGACGCGGCATTTACCAGTAAATGCTACTTGATGTAACCGCTCTCATTTATGATACCACGGTATATTTTTCTGTCAAATAGTTTTTATATATATTTTTATTGCACCACAGATCATCAATTAATATAGCAACTATAAGGGATTAAATAATAACGCTTTCATTTTTATCAGTACTGCACAGATAAAAAGGCGGTACTTTGCATCAGGTCAGCTCAATCGATCCACACGATTTTCTGATCATCAGTTCTGTGGGCAATATGGTCTCATAGCGAATATCACGGTCTCCTTGTATGAGATGGAGCAGGCTACTCATTGCAGTATGCCCGATTTCGTACATCGGTTGACGCACTGTAGTAAGTGGAGGCCAGAGATATTCGGCAAAGAACGCATCATCGAACCCGGCTACCGAGATCTCGTGAGGAATACGCATCTGGTTTTCATTTACATATAAAAGTACACCCATGGCGGTCTCATCATTTGCAGCAAAAACCGCATCAAAGGATCTATCTTTTAAATACCGTCGAGCAATCTCATAACCGGTTTCCCGAGAGAAATCACCTTCGACTTCCACAAGATTTTCCAGTTGAAATCCTGCTTCATGCAATCCCATCCGAAAGCCGAATTTTCGATCATTTGAGTCAATATTATCGTGTTTACCTGAAATAAACAGGATGCGGCGATAATGATTCTGAGCAAAGTAGTGAGCCATTTTACGCGCTCCACCCACGTTATCCACCACGATAGAGGGGCACTCACTCCCATTAAACGGTTTCCCGATAAACACCATCGGTACCGATTTTTTGATAATTCTTTGGAGCAGTCGGTCAATATGCTCAGAGGCTGATGAATGCCTGATGATGAACCCGTCTACCAGGTTGGTATTGAGCAGATCTTCTGCTTGCTTGGCTTTTGATATTGATTTGGTGATCACTTGATAGTACACACCCTGAGCAACATCATTAACACCACGAATCAAGTTGGTGTAGTACATGGTGGTGTGATCAGGAAGAAGTACCAGTACGGTATTGTTTTTCCCGCTCGATAGTGCACGCGCCACCAGGTTCGGTTTATAACCGAGTTTTTCCATAGAGGCTTTGATACGTTTCACTGTTTCCGGTCTTACTTTCTCTTCCTCATTGATCACCCGTGATACCGTTGCGCGAGAAAACCCGGAATCCTGTGCAACATCATCTAGTTTTGTCATAAAGCGCTCCTAAAAATAATACCGCTTTCATTATTTTTACCATACATCTCTTGTACAGACAACAGAAAACACATAATATACCCCAGCAGCAGAAGCACACAAAGTATCTACCATTCGCATAAAAATTATATAATTCATTTTTAAAAATATATTTACATATTTTTATGTCTTTTAAATTAGCGATAACCATTGAGTAAAATTTTTCTGTACAATTACCAATAATCCCTCTACAATAGTAAAACACTTTACCTCATGTAAGCCCTTTCATTTTGCATCATTTCATATAGATTGGGCCTTATGCATGAGATATCACCAATAGGAGTCGGCAATGAAACACTATGATGTTCTTCACATCGGAAACTACACAAAAGATACGATCATCAATAAGGGAGTAAAATCATATGTTGATGGTGGGGGTTTTAATTACGGAGCTCGGGCAACGGTCACGTTTATGGACAAGATCGCTGTACTTACCAAGTTATCTCAGAAAGACAGTCATGTCATCGATGAACTGAAATCTCATAATATCGACACCTACCCTATTTACGGTGAACACTCAACGAATCTGACCATGGATTACCAAACTGATAATCCGGATGAACGGGTTATGACGATTACTGAACAAGCGGATTCTTTTGCCATTAGTGATCTGGAGGGCCTTGAGGCAAAGGCCTATGTACTTGCTCCCTCAATAAAAGGGGAAGTTCCCCGGGAGTTTATTGAACACTTAGCAAAAACCGGCTCGTTAGTTGCCATCGATGCGCAGGGATTCATTCGTATTCTTGATGGATCGCGCGTGGTCTATACTCCTTGGGTTGAAGCTCCGGAAATTTTCCCTTTGGTGAGCCTGTTAAAAGTCGATATCGCAGAGGCTGAATTTATTACCGGAATCTCAGATCGATACCAGGCAATCTATAAACTGTATGATATGGGTGCTAAGGAGATCATACTCACCTATCGGGATGGGGTGATGGTCTATGACGGCAATCAATTGTACGAGCAGACATTCAAGCAGACCAATCTCAGTGGAAGAAGTGGAAGAGGCGATACGTGTGTCTCTACCTATGCCGCATCCCGTCTGACAAAGAATCCGGAACAGGCGCTACTTTGGACTGCAGCATTAACCACACTCAAGCTGGAAAAACCAGGTCCATTTAACGGAACTGCAGATGATGTAGAAAAAATTATCATCGAACGATATTAGGTACCGTGTACCGAAACACAGATAATTGTTAAAAGACACAATGACTCTTAAGCATTGGTGCAGCACATCATTTTTGTTTATGATGTTGCTGCATCATCCAGAAGTGTCGCAGCAGGAGATGGAGGAGCACTCAAGGACAGGTATACACCATTCAGATGACAAACTGCACCCCCTGAGTTCCTGTTCTTTCCAAAAACATCCAGAGGAGATTGTACATAACTGATCTGCTGCCTGGTTCTTGTCTCTGTATCATCCCACCACCCCAGTAATTCAATTAAGCGGCATATTCACAGAAAACACAACTAGGTGCCGTGTACTGAGTTGAGAATTAATGTTAGTGAGGCCTTTGCTAAGAAATACAATTGAATGGTGCCTCTCACGGCATCCGTTCTAAATATTTCAGCACCCGCATTCCTGCTTTGAAAGCTGCTCGTATACCATGATCTCCATCTTCGACCACTACACAGAACTCAGGGTCAACGTTAAGTAATTCAGCGGCTCGAAGGAAAACATCAGGTTCAGGTTTACCCTGTTTTACCTCTTCTGCCGAAACTACTACGTCTACCTGTACGTTGAAGAGGTCGAGAAGGTCACTTACCTCTTTTTTCGGACTTCCGCTTGCGATGGCAACTGGAACTTTGCATCTCTGAAGATTTCTGAGTAAATCGATATTGCATGAAATTGGCTTCGTATGACGAATACTCTTCTCGTACAATGCATGATAATTTTTAAAGACTTTTTCAGCAGATTGCGCTTTCCCCTGGTCACGACAAACATGAGATATGATATCCATCGGAGAAAGGCCTCCACAGGTCTGATAGAACTCATAGTCAAAACGCACTCCTTCAGCCTCCAAAGCTGATTGAAAGCACGTGTATATGATGTCAAGACTATCTGCAAGGACCCCGTCGAAATCAAATATGTAAGCATAACCAGTATGGTTTGTTTTTCTTTCAGCGTTCACCATGGATACCTACTACCCCTTAGGCTATTTACACCTAATTAAGGTATTTATTCCTTAGTCGTGTGAGATCAGTAAAATCATCCTTCAGGTGCTTATACAGATTCTGATAAATATCAAAGTAATCCATATACATATCATGATTGGCCTGAATGGGCTCCAATGGCTCGATATATTCGGCTTTCTGCTTCGCAATACTGAAGTCTTGGAAAACTCCGGTCGCAACTCCAGCAAGGATGGCATCACCCATAGGTGCACCTACTCGACTCTTAAGGAACACAGTAGGTTCATTGAATACATCGGTGATGATTCTTCTCCACAGCAAATTCTTTGCGCCCCCTTCATTCAGAACAATCGGGAGATTAATTTTTGAGATATTCTCCTTGAAGATCAAATAGGAGTCATACAAAGCATAAGCCACTGATTCCAACATAGCTCGGACCAGATGTTTTTTCGTGTGGTTCAAGGTAAGACCGAAGATGACTCCCTTGGCATTCGAATCCCAAAGGGGAGTACGTTCACCCATGAGATAGGGGAGAACAATCAATCCCTCACTTCCTGGAGGAACCGCCCCAGCCTCTCGTTCCAAATAATCATACGCACTCATGGAGGGCACTAACTGCTCCATGGCCACTTCCATCTGTGAAAAATTATCTCGAAGGAATCTTACCGTCTGGCCACCTGTAGTGGTAGCAGATACTGTTGCAAACACATTTCGCGAATCGGTAGTATAGCTGCAGTTGATCATCGTATCGACCATCATATCAGGATCCTGATGAATAACTCCCATTACTCCACAGGTCCCAAGATTTATGTGGATATCACCAACATCAACTGCACCTCCACCAACCCAACCAGCATTACAATCTACTGAACCTGCAGCTACCGGCAACCCAACCGGCAGGCCTGTCTCTTCTGAAGCTTTTGGTGTTACATGCCCCACAATCTCTTCACAGGAGAAGAATTCAGGCATCATATCCATAGAAAGACCAATTTCATCGAGGAGTTCACGATTGATCTCATTTTTTCGAATATCATATGCGACCCCAAAGAAAGCTCCAGATGAAAAGTTTGCTGTTGCTTTTCCTGTCAATTTCAGTCGAATGAATCCATCAATCGTAAGCATCTTAAAGATTCTCTTGTAATCGTCAGGACGATGCTTCTTTTCCCACATCAGATTAACAAGGTTGGAATGATCTTCAAGTCGGTTCGCGTTGATATCAAATATTCTTTTAGCCCCGATATGGTCGATAAGCCACTTCACTTCTTCCGTTGCTCTGCGGTCCATCAGGTTGTAAGCCATATTCACTGGATTATGTTTATCATCCACCATGACCATAGAAGGCAAGGCTGATGAATTAGCAAAGCCCTTGATATCTTTGGGGTCAATATTCGCCTTAGCAATACATTCTTTGATCATTTCACAGGCAATTACCCAGTAATTTACCGGGTCATGCTCTGACCACCCAGGCTGATTCGTAAAAATCTTGTATTCCCTGAAAGCATAGGATAACACCTCAGCTTGATCATCAATGATGGTTACCTTTGCTCCACCAGTTCCATAATCCATACCCATTAAATACTGTGCCATATCATGCCTCCCATGCTTCAGATACGTAGATTAACCTTTCTTTGGTGCGTGTAATGATTTTCCCGTAACATTCAGCACCGATTCATGTAAAACTTCAGAAATCGTAGGATGTGCAGTTATTGTGTCAGACCACTGAGCTGCAGTCAAATGAGAATTTACTGCAAGTGTTGCACTACTGATGAGTTCAGGTGCGGAAACCCCACATATATGTACCCCGATCACCGTATCGGAAGAAGCATCAACTATCACTTTTGCCATACCTTCAGGCTCTCCCTCTGCTAATGCCATCGAGTTCCCACGATATGCATATGATCCGGTTTTTACTTCAATTCCTCGTTCGACAGCCTGTTTCTCTGTAAGCCCTACAGATGCAAGAGCTGGGATACTATAGACACATCGAGGTACTTCTGAAAGCTCAGAGGGTCCTTCAACGTGTAGCATCCGGCCGATAGCCAGCTCTGCCTCAGCGAAGGCGGCATGAGCAAGCTGCCAACCACCGATCACATCTCCCGCAGCAAAAACTCCTTCCACATTCGTCATGTAGTTCTCATCAACAACAATAAATCCTTTCTGATCAAGGGCAATACCAAGTTTCTCAATCCCCAGCCCTTTCAGGTTTGCTTTCCGCCCAGCCGAAGAGAGGACAATGTCTGCGTCAACAGTAAAGGTCGGTCCTTCAACTTTTTTGCAGGAAAGGGTAAATCCTTTTGCCGACTTTTCCAGTTTCTGTACCTGTACTCCAGTTTTGACAGTTATCCCTTGCTGTTTCTTCAGACTGTTAACGAGTAACGAAACCAGTTGAGAGTCTTCGCCCGGGAGAATATGTTCCATCATCTCAAGTACTGTTATCTCACTCCCAAAAGCAGCGTAGGCACTTGCCATTTCAAGCCCAATCACCCCTCCCCCGATTACCACCAGATGTTTCGGAAGTGATCGAAGACTTAGAATTCCCGTATTGTCTAAAGCATTCTCTATACCTTTGATTGGTGGAGCAACAGGTTGAGATCCTGATGCGATAAGTATGTTCTTTCCTTGGTACACGGTACCATTACATGAGACCTCGTGAGGAGAGACAAGTGTACCAGTTCCCTGAATCACTGTAATGTTCCAACTCTCAAGGAGGTGTTGTACCCCTTTCTCCAACTGCGAAATAACCTGTGCTTTCCCTTCCTGAATTTTAGCAAGACTGAATTCTCCAGTGTTCCTAAATATTCCTGTAGCCATAAGCTTCCGCACTTTTATTAATTCATGAGCCTTGTCTAAAAGGTACTTTGAGGGAACACATCCTACATGTAAGCAGGTTCCCCCCAGATGCTCATTCTCAAAAACCGCAACCGAAGCATTATTCCTTGCTGCGGCAACGGCTGCTGCATAACCAGCAGGACCTCCTCCAACAATCAAAATATCATATGTAGTGTTCATACTCTTCCTTTGCACTCGGTTATGCCAACAGCAGACCCGGGTTCTCCATCAATTCCTTCAACCTCTTGAGAAATTGAGCAGCATAGGCCCCATCGACTACGCGATGATCAAACGTGCCGGTAATGGTCATAACAGGTTTAATAACCACTGCACCCTCTTGGGCAACACAGGTATCCTCAATGGCACTTATCGCGAATATGGCACTCTGAGGTGGCATGATAATCGCATCAAAACGACTTATCGGATACATACCGAGATTTGAAATGGTAATAGTTCCACCATTCATATCCTGCGGTGAAAGTTCACCATCCCTCGCCTTCTGGATCAAAGACCGGTATTCCTGCGATAGCTGAACCAGTTTCTTTTTTTGCACATCGCGAACTACCGGAACCACCAATCCATTGTCTACTGACACTGCAAGACCTACATGAACACGTTTATGAACTGTGATATGATCTTCAGAAAATTCTGCATTTACTAACGGGTAATCCTTCACCGCAGTAGCAATACACATTGCAAGAAGATCGTGGAATCCGATCTTGTCCTCAACAGTTGTATTGATGGTATTTCTCAAAGCGATTGCAGCTTCCATAGTGACTGCTGTTTCAACGTGAAAAGATGGGATAGCTGAAACGCTCGCCACCATCCGTTTTGCAATCGTCCTGCGCATGGATGTGAGCGGTATCTGAATGCTATCTTCACCAACTTCTTCCACAACGTCAGAAGGCTCTTTATGCTTGATATAATAAGCTTTCACATCGGCCTCTTTGATTCTGCTCTTTGAGAAGAACGCACTCACTGCATTAAGAGATATTCCGTAGTCTCTAGCCAGTTTCTTTGCCGCAGGACTTGCCTCGATATTCTCAGCCAAAACTGTTTTTGCTCGTTGAGTTTCAATATCATTTGGCTGATTTTCGTGTGTATCTGAGGTTACTTTTCTCTCTTTGCTGATAGGATAGTACTCGTCAGATTCAATGATTTCAGTACTCTGACTATTGTCGGTTGGAGGTGTATCCTCTTCAAGAGATGAAATATCCTCTCCTTCCTTACCAACATACGCAACAACAGCTCCTGCCAATACAGTATCACCCTCTTCGTACAAACGTTTAAGAAGAACTCCTTGTGCAAAACTCTCTACTTCCAATGAAGCTTTATCTGTTTCAACTTCAAATAGCGCATCACCTCTTTGCACGGTATCTCCAACCTTCTTTTTCCATTCCAAGAGAGTAAGCTCATCCGTATTCTGGCCGGCAGACGGCATGGTAATTTTCTGTGCCATAACTATACTTATTTCCTTGCCATATTCTCGCTCTTAAAAGCTTGAATAAACTCTATAACGGTATCCATGAGAGCATCTTGACCACAAGTTGCCAGATCCAACGGACCCCCTTTACCGAACACATCGTTAGGATTCATTAAATCAACATCATTCTTACTGAAGTAATTCTTTTCAGCATCGATAACCACCCGCTTCAAACCTGCTCCAACATTAACTTTAGCAATACCAAGATCAATTGCTTGAGCAAATTGGGGTTTATCAACACCAGTACCTCCATGAAGTACGAGAGGAACAGGAATTGCTTTATACAGTTTTTCCAACAAATCAAAGTCAATTGTAGCTTTTTTATTCTCCAATAGATGAATGTTTCCAACAGCAACAGCTAGTGCATCGACTCCTGTTTCCTTGACGAATCGAGCTGCATCAGCAGGATCAGTATTCGCACCAGCCTTCAAGGCCCCAGTTTTTTTGTCAGCAGTAGGAAGAGAACCGAGTTCGGCCTCAACTGCAACACCGCAAGGATGAGCAAATTCAACCAATTTCTTTTGAACTACCGTCAATTGGTCTATTGGCATCTCATCATCCACAAACATCACCATATCAAATCCGGCCTTGATTGCTTGATAGGTCATAGGGAGATCGTCAGCTTCATTTAATAAGGTAGCAACTGGAACTGTAGAAGCCTGAGCTATCTGTTTTAGCATGGAAGCGTACACATAGAGGTTTTCCTTGTACGCCCGTTCTTCATGGTTCAGATATTCACCACAATACCCAATGATTACCGGAGATTGCAGCTTCTCCGCAGCCCTTACTACTGCATAGGTTGATTCAATATTCCAACTTTCAAAGTAACCAACCGCATACTTATGCTTTTTCGCATGAGCAAGTAAATCATTAACAGAAATATATGACATGTTCTTTCTCCTCTTTCCTCATGCCTTCATGAGTTGATTGGCTTCATCGATGATACGTTTTACTGACGGTACTACGAAATTTTCCATTACGGGAGCAAACGGAATCGGGACATCATAAGTCGCAACCCGCTTTATTGGAGCATCCAATAAATAAATTTCATGCTCTGCAATGTAGGAGCCGAGTTGAGCGCCCCATCCATTCGTATAGGTATCTTCATGAACGATCATCAATCGTTTAGTTTTTCTCAGCGAATTAATCACCGTCTGATAATCGAATGGGACAAGTGTACGGGGATCGATAACCTCACAACTTATCCCCTGTTTTTCCAGTTCTTCGGCAGCTTCAAGTGCTCGATACATCATTAACAGGTTTGCCACAATGGTAATATCTGAACCCTCACGACGAACTACTGCTTCTCCAAACGGTACCGTATAATCGTCCTCAGGCACTTCACCCTTGGTAGACAATGCATCACGTTCAACCCGTTTACCACCGTACAGTAGTTTGTGTTCGAATACGATTACCGGATTATCATCACGTATAGCACTCTTGAGAAGTCCTTTCGCATCGTAAGCTGTTGCTGGACAGACAATTTTTAATCCTGGAACATGGGTAAAGAATCCTTCAAGACTCTGTGCATGCTGAGCTCCCCGAGTACTCGCTCCCACCGGAGCCCGCAAGACCATCGGTACATGAACCTTTCCCCCAGACATATAACACATCTTCGCTGCCTGATTAACGAGCTGATCCATCATACAGAAAATAAAATCCCCATATTGTAAATCTGCTACGGGTCGCATCCCAGCCATTGCAGCTCCGACAGAGGCACCAGCAATTAAAATCTCCGAAATAGGAGTATTCAGCACCCGTTGAGCACCGAATTCATCATGCAGGCCTCGAGTGACTGCCCAAGCTCCTCCATAGCCTCCGTTAGCATCACTGATATCCTCTCCTAGACAAAATACCCGTTCATCTCTTCGCATTTCCTCTACAAGGGCAGTGTTCAATGCTTCTACTATTGACATTACAGACATAATTAGCGTGCTCCTTTCCAATAAACATCAGTGAGTGCATCCTCAGGAAGAGGATCTGGGGAATTACGCGCAAATTCGACAGCTTCCTCTATCTCTTCATCTAGCTCAGTATCAATGGCATCAAGTTCTGATTCTTTAATTCCAGACTCAAGCAAAACATTTCTAAACAGATTGATGGGATCTCGCGAGAACCATTCTTTTTCCTCATCATCATCACGATAAGCACAGGCATCACTTCTTGAGTGTCCTGCGATTCGGTACGTTTTCAACTCAAGAAACGTGGGACCTTTTCCTTCTCTAGCTCGCTTGATCGCAGCTTCAGCAGCTTTCTGTACAGCAAGCACATCATTACCATCAACAGTGACACCAGGCATGCCATATGCGGCGGCTCGATCAGATAAATTATCTATTTTTACGGATGCCTTGATTGAAGTCGATGCTCCATACTGGTTGTTCTCACACACGAATACTACCGGTAGATCCCAGATAGCAGCGCCATTAAGCCCTTCATGAAATGATCCTTCATTGGTAGCACCGTCACCGAAGAAAGAAATCACCACATTATCGGTATTGCGCATCTTGCATGACATGGCCATACCAACTGCAATCGGTATATTTCCACCCACGATAGCATTGGCAGGGACTGCACCGACTTCGATATCACCGGTATGCATGGCTCCACCTTTTCCGGAACAACAACCATTTTTCTTACCGAACATTTCACTGAACATGCTCTTTAGTGAAACTCCCATAGCAAGATCGTGACCTGCAGGTCGGTGCGTAGATGCCATATAGTCACCTTTCTTCAAATCATGAAGGAGTCCTACGGCACAGGCTTCCTGCCCATGTGACTGGTGTATACTTCCCGGCATGGCACCTTCAAGAAACAGGTAATAGATTCTCTCTTCATATTTTCGGATCATCTGCATGCTTCTATACATGCTCAAAGCCTTCTCCTGTTTTGGTAATTTCATATTTTCCACCTTATCGACGTTTTCACGTTAATTCTTTCTAATATCAATCTTTCTATTCACAAACAGTTGCAAGCAAAAGAGTTCACCAACCATGACCTAATGTTTTAGGCCATTTCCCACTCTATACTGTTTAAGCGCTCGAATAATTTGTCAGGAACCCTTGTTGCTGCGCTTCATACGAATAGCGTCTGTTGCTACAGCGAGTAATACTACACTTCCCGTAACGATTCGTTCCCAATAGGAAGAGATGCCGAGCAATGTAATGCTGGTAGCAATAACACCCATGAGCAGACCTCCTGCCAGAGTACCTTTCACCTTACCAACACCTCCGCTCATGGAAGTACCACCAAGAATGGCCGCAGTAATGGAAGGCATCAGCCAGTTTTCTCCAATATTCACCTGCGATGAAGCGAGTCGCAGCACCATGAGAACACCTGCAGCACTAGCAAGTAATCCTGAAATACTGTAGACCATGACCTTGACTCTATCGACTCGTACGCCAACAATATTTGCAGCCTGTTCATTTCCACCAAGTGCATATACATGTCGGCCAAGAGTTGTTCGATCCAGAACCAACTTGACGATAAAGAAGATCACAAACATGATAATTGCAGGGTAAGGTATAGCGTTAAACAGCATTCCCTGCCCGATGATCGCGATACTTCTTGGAATACCGATGATCGGCATGCCCCCAGTAACGACATACACGATACCCGAAAATATCGAACCAGTTGCCAAAGTTACAATAAATGGGCTCAGTCTCAGTCTGGATATGAACAGACCATTGAGCGCGCCAAGAAGTGCTCCAATGAGTAGTGCGATGATCACCGCAAGAAAATTAGGAATATGTGTGCCGGTAATTAGCATAGCTACCACCATGCTGCAGAAAGCACCAATATTTGCTACAGAAAGGTCAATTCCTCCCGATATCAAAACGATGGTCTGCCCTAAGGCAATGATTATTACGAAAGCAACCTGTCGTATAAGAGTACCTACGTTGTATACGGTGAAAAAGCTCCCCGTACTAAAATGAACAATTATAGAAATAATGATTGTTACGAGAAACACTACTGAAGCAGTAGATCCTGAAATGCCCTGCAAGATGCGTAATGCAATATTTTTTTGTACTTTATCCTGTGCCATATTTGTTCTCTCCTTGCTGCAATCTACTGCAGTGCAGTTTTTAGAATATCTTCATGGTTCGATTGGGTGTTTTCCATAATCCCTTTAAACTTTCCTTCATGCATAACCATAATTCTGTCAGCCAAGGCGCTGATTTCTTCCATTTCTGTAGAAATTACAACAACCGCTAGACCGTTATCAGCCAATTTTTTGATTAAGCTATGAATTTCTCCCTTAGCATTAACATCGATACCTCGGGTAGGATTATCCAGAATCATCAGCTGTACATTTTTTGCCATCCAACGGGCGAGAATCACTTTTTGCTGATTACCGCCACTCAGGTTCTTGATCAATGCATTAATAGTTGAGGTCTTAATCTTGAGCTGTTCTTTGTAGGTATTTGCAGAAGAATACACTTTCGGAAATTTGATAAGTCCCATATTACAGAAAACATCATATGATGAAATCATCATATTCTCAGCAACATCAAGGAATGGAAAAATTCCCATAACTCTCCGCTCTTCAGGTACATACCCGACACCTAATTTAATCATCTCAACGGTACTTCCGGTCTGTACTTCTATGCCTCGAACGGAAACAGTTCCTGAATCGGGTTTATTAATGCCAAAGACTGATTTGAACAGTTCAGATATTCCTGAACCGACTAGGCCAGCAACCCCTAAAATTTCATGCTGGTGAACATCAAAGGAAATGTCTTCAAACTGTTTGTACAATGAAAGATTTTTCACTTCCAGAACTTTCTCGCCAAATTCGGTACGAGCCTGTTTTACTCCTGTTTTCTCAACTTTTCTATTCGCCATATAAAAAATCATCTCATCGATGGAGATATCCTTTGTTTCCGACATATGCACTACTCTGCTGTCACGCATGATTGTAGTTCGATCGGATACTTTCTTGATTTCATCAAGATGGTGTGAGATATAGATGATCGACTTCCCAGCTTTTTTAAGATTAAATATTGTCTCAAAAAGTACTTCTGATTCAGTTGTGGTAAGAGATGCGGTAGGTTCATCAAATATTAGAATCTCTGCACCCGCAACCAAGGATCTAGCAATAGAAACCATTTGCTGCTGATGGGTAGTCAGGGATTTTACTATTCCACGAACATCAATTGACATCCCCAAGTCATCAAGAATTTTCTGAGCATGCTCTTGTGTTTTTTTCCAACTGATCAATCCAGATTTTTGTTTATTCAGTCTTTCATTACCGATAAATATATTTTCTGCAACAGTCAGTGCAGGTACCAGATTGAGTTCCTGAGGTACCATTGAAATCCCCTTCATCAGAGCTTCATGGGTATTTGCCACATGCATCGGCTCACCCTTCAACAGGATCTCTCCGGCATCCATCGCATGAATTCCGACTAAAATATTCATCAGGGTACTTTTACCGGCACCATTCTCTCCGATGAGTGCATGTATTTCTCCCTCTTCAAGAGTGAAATTGACATCATCAAGAGCTACCGTACCTGGGAATCTCTTACAGATACCTTGTGTTTCCAAAATTATTTTACTCATAAGTGTCTTTTTCCTGCCTGTTACGCCTTTACTTCTTAATTCAAGGTACTGCCCTCTATGAAGAGGGCAGTTTCGGTCAATGTACAGTACAATTAATAAAGCAGATCAATGTACTCTTCAGCATCTTCCTGGTAAATGGTTGTAGAACCAACATTGTGCAGTTCAGGGAAAAGTCCACTGTCAGGACGATGTCCATCAGCAACCTTGATCGAGGTTCTGATCAACTCATATCCCATGTCAAAATTGTTCTGAATCTGCAGAGTATAGATAACTCCATCTCTCAGGTATTCAAGTGCTCTCAGGTCGTGGTCCATACCTACGATAATGATATCGCCAGCCTTTCCTGCAGAGTCGACAGCAACAGCAGCACCGATGGGATTGGTCATGTTGTTTGCCCAGACACCCTTTAACTTCGGATAGCGCTGAATGATGTTTTCGGTCATGGTGATGGCTTTCTCAAGTTCATCATTGTCTCTCTGGCGAGCAACAACTTCAATCTTGGGATATTTTGCCATGACTTCTTCAAATCCTTCAATTCTCTGCTCGTGTGAAGGAGCTCCAATGGTTCCAGTAAGAGCAGCTACCTGTCCTTCGTAGCCAATCTTCTTTGCCAAGGCTTCTGCAAGTGCAGCACCATCACCCTTGTTATCTACGTTACCAATGAATGCAATTCTGTTAGAACCACTATCGGGAGAAGCATCGCCACCAGCGAAGGTAAGAACGGGAGTGCCATTGTCCATGATCTCATTCAGCACGGGTACAGCAACATCTGGATTGGTGATATCAACCGCAATCACATCAAAACCCTTTCCGGCAGCTGCTTCAATCATATTGAGCTGCTGAACACCATCGGGATTGACTGGTGCAAGATACTCGTATTCAACTGTCACACCCTTTTCAGCATAATCGGCAACCGCAGCATCCAAACCAACCTTGATGGCATCATACCATGGATGAATCAGCTTATAGAGATATGAGAATCGGTAGCTGTCTGATTCTGGTACATAGTCATCAACCTTTGCATCAGCAGAGGCCATTTCAGTTCTTCCAGTAACCTCAGTCTTCTTGTCCTGCTCCTGGGTACCAGCAGCAAATACCGATGTCACTGCGAAGATCAGCACGAGAGCAATAATCGCAAGTTTCTTTGCCTTCATTTTTTACCTCCAAAAATGAAATTTTTGTTTTTATTATATTTCTACCAATTGTACAAACGGGCAAAATTACCTTCACCTCCCTTTCGCTTTTTCATGGCAGAAATTAATCCACTTCAACCTAAACCAGATACGTATTACTGGTTCACTTCAGGAATCACGAGTACCTTGATCGATTCATCACCTTTCCCTGACATCTCGTATGCCTTCTCCCATTCCTGGAGTGGGAAGGTATGAGTAACGATCTGGTCAACCTTCAATATGCCTTTATTAAGAAAATCGATAGCAATTTCATATCCATGGGGGCCACTAATATGAGATCCTTTGATATTCAACTCTTTTCGGTCACCAATAATGCTCCAGTCAACGCTGGTAGGCTGGGAAAACACGCTGAACTCAACAAACGTACCCATCTTTCTAATCATCTGAAGCCCATTTACGACTGCAGAAGGATGCCCGGAGTTTTCAATGTAGACATCACAACCATACCCATCGGTAAGTTCGAGAACCTTTGCAATGCTGTCTTCTTCCGTGAAGTTAATTACCACATCAGCCCCGAGGCTCTTAGCTACTTCCAGACGTTTTGGTTTAGCGTCAATAGCAATAAGCAACTTTGGATTTTTCATCTTTGCAAGTTGCAGCTTACAGAGTCCAATCGGTCCTAATCCAGCAACAACCACTACATCATGAAACTGGATATCGGCACGTTCGACCGTATGCACCGCACATGAAACCGGCTCTATCATTGCTGCAGCTGCTTGAGGCATGGTCTTTGGAACTTTGTGCACAATACTTCTTGAGTTTATTCGCACATAATCTGCCATTCCCCCATCAGAAATTCCTGCCTGGAACCCATATAGATCTTGTTTCTGACACATCCATGGATGACCACTCTTACAGAAGCGACACTCCCAGCATGGGATAATTTGTTCGGGAACAATCCAATCTCCGAGACCTACCTGATATTTTTCGGCGGCACGATCTCCGATGGCTACTACTTCACCGTAAAATTCATGACCCGTATTTACCGGAGGAATCTGCCATTGAGGATTGATGGAGTCACCCCAGAACATGCCCGCACCGTGAAAAGACTTGATATCACCGGCGCAAATGCCACATCCCAACGATTTAATGAGAATCTCATCTTCATTGATTTTAGGAACAGCAACTTCTTCATACCGGAAATCTCCTGCCCCATGAGCAACCAAGGCCTTCATCTTTTTGGGAATAGAATCAATCTTTTTCATTTGGATACCTCATACTGTATTTTTCAGGTGAAAATGTTTTATATAAACAAATTTCTTTCCTTTTCGAACATCGTAACCCGACAATTTCCACCTGTCAAGAAAAATTTGTAGCTTAATTCGGAACATATGGATATTATTTGATAACCTATGTATGAAAAGAAACAGTATTTTTTACAGATTCTAAGAAGATATTTTTTAAATAGTTCAACTGATCAGATCACTGGTGGAATTAATTTATCTTACAAAACATCATAAAATTTCTTCAATTTGTTTTTATGTATAGAGATGAAAGGTGCCAATCAATACCATCATCAGGCATCAAGAGCAGCTACAATCACTTCAACACCCTTTCTTCGTATCTCCTTTATTATAGCTGATGGAGTATTACTATCAGTGATCAGAATATCGATATCCTGCATTTGTAATGATTGGCACATAGACCGTCGTTCAAATTTGGTATTATCAGCAAGAAGTACAGTTTTTCTACCGATCGAGGATACCGTTCGCTTTTCTTCCACCAAATCAATATTTGATTCATAGGTTCCCATTGCGGTATTAATTGCACGCGTAGAAAGAAAACTTATATCTGCATTGAACTGCCTTATGAAAGAAGTAGCAAGAACACTGCTGCTGGTGTAGGTAGCATGTAGGATAGTTCCCCCCACAATAATGACCTCAATATTGGGGAATCGGCAGAGCTCTACAGCGGTCTTCAAGCCAGTAGTAATGATGGATGCCTGTAGCTCAAAAGGGAAATAATTCAAAAGTGTCAGTGCCGAAGTACTATCATCAAGACATATTATTTGCTCATCATGTATAAGTTTAATTGCCTCTCTGGCAATCGCTTGTTTCTCCTGACTATTTTTTCGCAATCTTTCAGTAAAGGTAGGAAGCACATGTTCAGTTTCCTGAAGGACTGCTCCCCCATGAATTCTATTGATGATCTTCTGGTGCTCCAACATATCGAGATCTCTTCGAATAGTAACAACAGTGGTATCGAATTTCTCCGCTAGTTCAGCCACACTGATATAATTGTTGTGTTTCAGCATAGCAATAATCTGTTGATGTCGGTCTTTTTTATTCATGTGAATCTCCACTTCTACAATGTCCTATTATAGCAACTTTTTGTTTCTTTTCTAGTTTTTCTTTTCTTCATGCTAGATGAAGGTACATCTTTAAAAACGTCGGCAATCCAGAAACTATTCTCATCAACAATAAAATGTTTGACAAGGTAGATTATAGACGATAGAATGGTGTTCGTAAAGAAACATTTTCTTTCTATCTCGGAACAATTAGGAAAGGGCTATGGAGAAAACAATATTTCTAAAGAAAAAGGCAGCTCAGATCCGAATGAACCTTCTCAAAATGATTTACCAGGCTAAGAGTGGGCATACCGGAGGAGCTTTGTCGAGCGTGGATATCCTCACGGTTCTCTACTATGAGGTGTTACATGTGACACCGGAAAATCCGAAAGATCCTGATCGTGATCGGTTCATTATGAGCAAAGGTCACAGTGTTGAAGGTTTATACAACATACTCGCAGATAAAGGTTTTTTCGATCCCCAGGAACTCAATACTTTTTCATCATATAAATCCCGTCTGATCGGTCATCCCTCAGTAAAAGTACCGGGAGTTGAATTGAATACTGGAGCTTTAGGTCATGGTCTTTCTTGTTCGGTAGGTATGGCTTTAGCAGCAAAGAAGTTTAATCCAGGTGTGAAAGTTTACTGCGTCATGGGCGACGGGGAGCAAGCTGAAGGATCTGTATGGGAGGCAGGAATGGCTGCTTCGAATTTCAAATTAGATAACCTTACCGCGATTATCGACAGGAACTACCTTCAAATCAGTGGAAATACAGAAGATGTGATGCGACTCGATAAGCTTGCTGAAAAATGGAAAGCTTTTGGCTGGGATGTACATGAAGTAGACGGCCACAGTATTGCTGATCTCGTAGCAATCCTTAAAGCGCCACCTATTCCTGATACACCCAAAATGATTATTGCGAGAACAACAAAAGGAAAGGGCATTTCTTATATGGAAGATGTTGCTAAATGGCATCATGGAGTTCCCACCGAAGAACAGTTCAATCAGGCAATGAAAGAAATCGAAACATACATACAGGAGTTAGACAAAAAATGAGTAATGGAAAACAGTCAATACCCTGTCGAAAAGCATTTACTGATACGCTCATCAGACTTGCTGCAGATAATCCCGATATCATGGTAGTAACCAGTGATGCAAGAGGATCGGTAACACTGAACGATTATGCAAACCGTTATCCTGAACAGTTCGTTGAGGTTGGCATTGCCGAACAGAACGAAATCGGCATCGCTGCAGGTATCGCATCGTTCGGAAAAAAAGTATTTGTGTGCGCTCCTGCCTGTTTCCTTTCCACACGAAGCCTTGAGCAGATAAAAGTCGATGTTGTCTACTCAAATAATGGTGTGAAAGTGGTAGGAATAAGTGGAGGAGTCAGTTATGGAGCATTGGGATTCTCACATCAGAGCTTGCACGATATCGCGGTGATGCGGACTTTTCCGAATATGTCCGTGATTATTCCTGCTGACCGATTCCAGACCGAAGCTATCACGGAATGGATGACACGTACTGAAGGACCGGTGTATGTCCGTATGGGACGTGCTGCTGTTCCAGATGTTTATACTTCTGCTGATGGAAGCTTCACCTTCGGCAAAGCCAATGTACTCTCTCCTGGTTCTGATATCACGGTAATCGCATCAGGGGAGATGGTTGAAAAGGCTCTCAAGGCTTCACAGATTCTTGAGACAGATAACGTTTCGATGCGTGTTATAGATATGCATACGATTAAGCCCCTTGATCGGGAAGTAATTGTTGCAGCTGCGAAAGAGACAAAAGCTATCATTACTGTTGAAGAACATAGTATCTTCGGAGGACTTGGCGCAGCCGTTGCGGAAGTGGTCGTATCTGAGCATCCCGTTCCCATGAAAATCCTTGGTATTCCTGATGAGATCCCCATTGAAGGAGAATCCAAAGATGTATTCAGGCATTATAACCTTACCCCGGAAGGTATCGCTAAGATAGCTCACCAGATGCTACAGAAAACCTGAAAACACCGAAAATTGTAATCAACAACCAGAGATTACTATACCTGGAGGTCGAAGTATGAAACCATCTGTTCCTGCTCAAAATGACAAAACCAAAGGATCGTATTTTCTCACGATTGATCAGGGAACTTCCGGAACGAAAGCATTACTGTTCACACGTGATGGAAAACTTTTACACAGATTAGATATTGCTCACCAACAATTCTATCCTCAACCTGGTTGGGTGGAACATGATCCTGAGGAGATTTTCCAAAACTGTGTAACCGCCATGAATCAAGTCATGAAGAAAGCAGGAATCACCAGCAAAGATATTATCTGCATTTCAATATCTAATCAAAGAGAAACAACTATTGTGTGGGAACGCAGTACCGGTCGACCGATTATGAATGCGATTGTATGGCAATGTAATCGTGCTGACAAGCAATGCAGAAGAATCGCTGGTGCAGGTAAGTCTTCACTGGTGAAAGAAAAATCAGGGTTGATTCTTTCACCTTACTTTGCAGCAGCAAAAGCACAGTGGATTGTGGAAAATGTTCCAGGAGCTTCAGAAAAACTCCAATGCGGAGAACTCCTTTTTGGAACAATGGATTCCTACCTTATCTGGCATCTCACTAACGGGAAGATGCATGCTACTGATTATTCAAACGCCAGTAGAACACAGCTTTACAATATTCATGAACTGAAATGGGATGAGGAACTCATCTCGCTTTTTGGATTACGCTTGGACATGATGCCGGAAGTACGCAGCTCAGATGATTTCTTTGGAACAACCAAACCCGGGTTATTCGAAACAGAGATACCGATCGCAGGTGTGTTGGGCGACTCGCATGCAGCATTTTTTGCTCAATGCTGCACCTCAGTGGGAATGGCGAAAGCCACCTATGGAACTGGTTCTTCAGTTATGATGAATGCGGGAAATCAGAGTGTCATATCCAGTAACAAGGTGGTTTCTTCAATCGGATATGCTGTGAATAATGAAGTTACATATGTGCTTGAAGGGAATATCAACTGTACCGGGGCTACAATTAAATGGCTGGTGGATGATCTGGAACTCATTGCTTCGTCTAAGGAGGCTGGACAGCTGGCGGCATCGGTTGAGTCAAATGATGGTGTATATCTTGTTCCAGCCTTTGTGGGACTCAGTGCTCCGTATTGGAATAGTGACGTACGAGCAGTGATCAGCAACCTCTCACGAGGTTCGAAAAAGGCTCATGTCGTACGGGCAGCAGAAGAATCGATTTCTTATCAGATACAGGACGTCATTGAAGCAATGCGGGAAGACTCCTGTATTAGTCTCCAAGAACTTAGAGTTGATGGCGGACCTACTCGTGATCAATTTCTCATGCAATTTCAAGCTGATATTTCGCGTGTTCCTGTCGTAAGAACCAGTATCGAAGAACTTTCGGCAACCGGAGCAATGTATATGGGTGGCCTAGCTACTCAAGTGTGGAACTCATTGGAAGAAATTGAAAAAATGAGGGAAGTTGAGCAAATCTTCCAACCAGAAAAGAATATGCAGTGGCGTGAACAGCAGTACGACGGGTGGAAACAGGCTGTTGCTCATTTGTTGAACTAGATCAGGGAACAAATACTGTCTTCAATGCTTTCCCTTCCAGTGCAATTCTTGCTCCCTGAACAAACTCACGTAGCGGAAATGTATGAGTGATGAGTTTTTCTGCAGGTATACGCCCAGATTGAACTAATTGCATTGCGATCTGATTGTGCTTTGGCCCAAAAGTGGTAAGACCAATTAGAGAAAGCCCTCGATAATGAATCAGATTGATATCGATATTCGGTTTACTCTCTTGCTGTGCCATCCCACCGAATTGTAGAATACGCCCGCCCTTTCGTGCCATTTGCAGTGCCTCCACCGTTGCTGTTGGCGCAGGAGTGGCAACAATGATGACATCAGCTCCTTTACCACCTGTAAGCTTCAGCACAAGATCAACAGGGTCCACTTCTGATGCATTTATAGTTTCGTCCGGCTGGAATGCGGACACCATATCCAATCTATGTTGTGAGATATCAATCACATAGATACG
>Ga0334895_1000197_pt1 | contig 99678 bp, 83 predicted proteins | sample GraSluR3_MG_7_FD_207229 | JGI IMG/M metagenome (GOLD analysis project Ga0334895, IMG submission 207229) | Sludge microbial communities from methane-producing bioreactor in Wageningen University, Netherlands - Granular Sludge_31_05-R3 | ecosystem: Engineered > Bioreactor > Anaerobic >... | reverse complement strand
CCCTGAGAGGAGCAAATCTGGCCAGTACCTACAGCTTTACTCCCGGTGGCTATTCGGTCAGCAGCGGCACTAATGAGCTTGTATTTACCGGCTTTGGCAAGGTAATCGGCGGCAGTGCCAGCGATATATTCGCCTTCTCCGGCGATTCCAGCTTCGATGGCTTGATTGATGGCGGTGGGGGCTCTAACTGGCTCGATTACAGCGCCTATAGTGCACCAGTTAATGTGAACCTGACGACCGGGCAAGCTACGTCAGTAGCCCTGGGAGCCGCCGGCACGGTGAAGAATATCCATAATATTATCGGTTCAAACTATGCTGATATTTTGATTGGCAACAGCAGTGCCAACATCCTGGTCGGCGGAGGTGGAAACGATTACCTCGAAGGCAGGGGTGGCTACAATATTTACCGCTTTGCAGACGGCTGGGGCAGTGATACAGTGGTTAACAGTTCCGGGCTGGGCAGGATGGATTTCGGTGAGACAGTTGAAGATTTGAACTTCGACCTGGCCGTCAAACTGGTCACGGGGGCAGGAAATAGCGTTTATTACAGCGGCACCAGTGCTATCCTTGGCGGCAGCGGGAATAACCACTTTATGATAACCGCGAATCACAATCTTGATCTTGATGGCGGCAGCGGTTACAGCATTCTCGACTACAGCCTTTACAGCGGTCCTGTAACTTTTAACCTGCAAACCGGCAAGGTTGAGGGGCTGAAGAGTTTCAGCAACATGAGCAAATTGATTGGCAGTAGTTACAGCGATACGCTGGTTGGGCCGAACCTGGATACCCGCTTTATTGTCGACGGGGCAGACAGTGGTAAAGTTGCCTGGACGGTTGACGGATTGCCCGTTGAGATTGTCTTCCAGGCCGTTGAAAACCTGCGCGGCGGCAGCGGAGTGGATTATTTCGCTTTTGTTGGCGATGGCTTAATCAGTGGTTCAGTTGCCGGTGGTGCCGGGGCTGACTGGCTCGACTATAGCGATTACAACAACTCTGTTGTAGTGAACTTGCTAACAGGCAGCGCCAGCGCTGTATCCGGTGGGATCAGCGGGATTATTAATATTATCGGTTCACCCTATGCTGATCATTTAACAGGCAATAACCTGAACAATATAATTTATGGTGGTGCCGGTGACGACATAATCTACGGCATTGGCGGCAGTAACATATTAAATGGCGGCAGCGGCGATGACCAGATCTTTGGTGGAACGGGCAATGACCGTTTCCTCTTCGAAGATAACTGGGGCAGCGACCAGGTTGAGGTCGGCGGAGGGCAGAATATAATTGATTTCAGCCCAGTGACTGCAGACCTGCAGATTATCCTCGGGCTGGACATTGAGCCCGACCAGCCGATTAGCATTTCTGACGGGTTGAACCAGCTGCTTCTATCGCCAGCTGGTATTAAATCAATCTATGGCGGCGGCAGCAGCAGCAATACCTTTACGCTTATTAATTCATTTATGATTAATCTCTTCGGCGGATCGGGAGACGATCTTTTTGTTCTGGCCAACGACCTGATCTATGCCGGGCTGATTGACGGTCAGGGTGGTTATAACACTTTAGACCTGACAGCTTACGATACAGCCCGCGCGGTAGTGCTGACCGGGCCTGGCGACAGCGGGTTCAACGGTAACGAGGCAAGCCTGGCGCAGGGATTTAAAAATATAACCTCTATTGAAACTGATGGAACCGGAAATACTTTAACGGCCATCAATGGGCCCGGTTCGTTCATTCTTGGTTCTGATGCCCGCTTTGAAGCAGGGGGGCAAGCTCTCATATTTACCGGCTTCAGCGAGTTAATCGGCGGCAGCGCCGGAACGGTATTCCTGATTGAGGGAACGCAAACCTTTAACCTGACTGGCGGTTCCGGGGATGACGCTTTTATTTTCGGAGAGGGTGCACAGTTAACCGGCATTATTGATGGCCGGGGCGGGAACAACCTGCTTGACCTCTCTACCCTGGGCCAAAAGGTAGTTGTCAGTTTAAGCGCTCCCGCCGAATACCTTGGCTTTGACGGTTACATTGACGCGAGCGGATACCAGGTAGTTAGTTTCTTGAATATCGCAGAGTACCAGGGTACTAACCTTGGTGATTCACTGGTTGCCTGTGATGCAGAATCAGTATTTGTTCTTGGGCAGGATGCGCGTTACGAAAGCACGGGAAGAAGTTTATTGTTTTCAAGAGTGACTGAACTGGTCGGCGCGGAGAACTACCTAACCAGCTTTGAAATTCACGGCGATCAAGCTTACCGCCTCCTGGGCGGCGAAGGAGAGGAAGCTCAATCGGTTTTTGCCTTTGCTGATGGCGCCTTGCTGATTGGAGTAATTAACGGACGGAATAGCGAGAGTACGCTCGACTTCTCGGCCTGGAGCGAGGCTAATGAATTTTTAATTACCGGCATCGGCAGCGGTTTAGGGATTTCAGGCCGCAGTGAAACTTTGCCCCTTGGCTTCCACAATATCAACCGGATTATCGGCGGCAGCTCAGGGGAAGATTCCCTGGTCGGTATGGATATGCGCAGCACCTGGCAGCTGACCGGTGGCAGCACGGTAATCTACAACGGCACAGAAATTAACCTGGTTATGGTAGAGTTTTTAATCGGCAGCAGCAGGGGCGACACCTTTATCATTACTGCTCCTGAAGATAACCCTGCCGCATTTTCCATTAATTCCGGAAAGGGTAATGACCTTTACAGATTTGTAGGGACAGGGACCCTTACTGGAACAATTGACGGGGGTGCCGGGGAAAACAGGCTTGATTACAGTAGTTATGATTTAAATGTTATTATTAATCTCAACCTGATGAATGCCACCGGTCTTGGCGGTTTTTCCAATATTGGCTTATTGATTGGCAGTAACCAGGATGACTTGATTATTGGTTCGGATAGCGGGTCAGTATTCAGGATTAGTGGAGATGACCGCGGTGAGATCAGTTTTGACTTCAATGGAAGTGAAGATCTGGTAACGCTGGAGATAACTTTTATCGGCATCGAAAATTTGGTTGGTGGCGCAGGCGATGATCTTTTTGCCTTCTATTATGAATCAGATTTTACCGGGGAAGTCTATCGCGGCAGCCTGAGCGGCAGTATCGACGGTGGCAGTGGCAGCAACTGGCTTGATTATTCCGGTTACCTGATCAGTGGAGTTACAGTTAATCTGGCTGAAGGTTCGGCAACCGGCGTTGGCGTTGGAGAACCTGGGATGGTTACTAATATCGGCAATATTAAAGGATCTCCGCTTGATGATCACCTGATCGGGAGCGACAGGGACAATATATTTGATGGCGGAGAGGGAACTGATATTATGGTTGGCGGTGGTGGAATCAATATTTACCGTTTCAACGGTAATTTTGGTGTTGATAATCATGTTGAAGGCTCGGGCAATGACAGGCTGGACTTTAGCGGTGCCGGAAGCGCAATAGATATTAACCTTTCTGCCGGCAACGCGCATATTACCGGCGGTAACGTTTCATACAGCGGAATTGCTTTGATCATCGGCAGCGATGGCGGCAGCAGGTTTGTCATTAATGGTGACACCCTGACTGTAGACCTGGTCGGTGGGGCAGGTAATGATGTATTTGCCTTTATTAATGGAGGAGGAATTATCGGTAGCATTGATGGCGGCGGTGGCAGCAATACCTTTGACTACAGCGAGTACAGCGAAGCGGTTACCATCAACCTGGGCTTGTCCGAGGCTCCCGGTGTTACTGAATATATCAACATTAGCCGGTTCATTGGCAGCAGTTTCAATGATACCCTGACCGGACCGTCAGCAGGAGCCCGCTATGTTATCGACGGCACCAATAGCGGCTGGGTGACCGGGTTGAATGGTACCGGGCCGGCATCAGACCTGTGGTTCAGTTCATTTGAAAATATCATTGGTGGCGCCGGTGATGACTACTTTGCCTTCATCGGCAGCGGCAGTATTACCGGTTCCATAGACGGCGGCAGCGGTGCAAACTGGCTTGACTACAGCAGTTATGCCGGTGATATTGCTGTTAACCTGGGTGAAGGCTCAGCAACCGCTGTGGTCGGTTCACTGTCCGGCAGTTTAATCAATATCAGCAACCTGGTTGGTTCGGCTTATGATAACCAAATTATCGGCAGCAGCGAAGATAATATTTTCAAGCCTGTATACGGCGGAAGCGGGACCTTTGACGGTAGCCAGGGCAGTAATACTATTGATTACAGTCTCTACAACGGCACGCTTGAGATTGACCTTGGTCAGCTAGCGGCATCCGGGCTTGATTCGTTTACTAATGTATCGATGATCATCGGAAGCGGAGGAGAAAGCGATCGTTTGATCGGCCCGGATAGCGGGGCGATCTTCACGTTATTCGGCTCTCAGCCCGGTCAGGTGAGGTGGCAGATGTCCGGAATTTTAATGGAGCTTTCTTTTGCCGGTATTGAAATCCTGCAGGGCGGTAGTGGGGATGATAGTTTTGTTTTCGCTGCCGGAGGTTCTTTCGATGGAACGATTGACGGCGGTGGTGGTTTTAACACCCTGGATTACAGCAATTACGGCTCTGCGGTGTTGTTTGATCTGGAAAACATGAGTGCAACCGGACTGGTCAGTTTTACCGCGATTAACCAGGTAACCGGCAGTGCATATACAGATACTTTGGCCGGGCCTGATGGTGGTGCTTTGTTTACTGTCGATGGGCCGGACAGGGGCAGGGTAGAATGGCCTGGCAGCGGTCCAACGCTGGAACTTTTATTTACAGGGATTGAAAGTTTGCGCGGCGGCAGCGGAGATGATCATTTCATTATAGCCTCAGGTGGCTCAATCAGTGGCCTGATTGATGGTGGTGCCGGAGACGACATTCTTGATTTCAGCGATTTTGGCTCCGCGGTAGTTTTCGATCTGGCCCGGATGAGGGCAACCGGACTGGGCAGTTTTGCCGGTATTGAGCAAATCAGGGGTAGTGCTTATGGCGATACATTGGTCGGGCCTGATGCAGATTCTCTCTTTGTTATAGATGGAACTGACAGCGGCCGGGTTGAGTGGTTGCATGGCGGTTCGGCGATCGAAATTGCCTTTACTGTAATTGAAAGTTTGCGTGGCGGCAGCGGCAGTGACCGCTTTAAGTTCACTTCCGGTGGAGAACTGACCGGCACTGTTAACGGTGGTAGCGGTTCAAACTGGCTTGATTACAGTGATTACGGTGATAATATTGTGGTTAACCTCACTGCCGGTTCTGCCACAGCAGTGAGAAGTGGTGCTGCCGGTTCAGTAATCGGAGTGCAGAACATAACCGGGTCGGCCTCTGAAAATACCCTGACCGGCGCTAACGGCAATAACAATTTTGCCCTGGTCGATGGAGGCACTTATCTGATTAATCCCGGCCGGGGCAGTAACAGCCTTGATCTTTCACTGCTGCCCGGTGACCTTGAAATAATACTAAGCAATACAGGGATTACCATTACCGGGGTTACAGTTAACTTCACCTCTGGATACGGCTTGAATTCTATAGCCAGGTTGATTGGCGGCGCAGGAGACGACGCCTTTAAGCTGATAGGCGGAGTGATTTACACAGGCCTGATTGACGGAGCCGGTGGTGCTGATATTCTTGATTACAGCAGTTACGGGGCAGCGGTGATCTTTGACCTGGCCCGGATGAGCGCGACCGGTCTGGGTGGTTTTACCGGTGTTGAGCAGCTAATTGGCAGTGCTCATTCCGATACTATTGTCGGGCCTAACCTGAATACCCGTTTTATTGTCAACGGTGCAGACAGCGGTATAGTTGCCTGGACGGTTGACGGATTGCCCGTTGAGATTGCCTTTCAGGCAGTTGAGAACCTGAAAGGCGGCAGCGGGAACGATACATTTGAGATCTATGCTGATGGTATCCTCTCGGGCCTGGTTGATGGCGGTGGCGGAAGTAACACTTTAAGCTATGAGCATTACGCGGTAATCGGCGATGCAGGAGTAATTGTTAACCTGACTACAGGAGAGGCTAAGAATATCGGTAGCGATGAACCTGGAAAAGTCCGTAATATCAGCAATATTATCGGGTCGCCGGGTAACGATGAACTAACCGGAAACGGCAAAGCAAACACCATCCATGGCGGCGCCGGGGATGATCTAATATACGGGGTTGGCGGCAGCAATATAATTTCCGGCGGTTCCGGTAATAATGAACTATTCGGTGGAAGCGGAAATGACACTTTTATTATTGATAATGACTGGCAGATAATTGTTATTCACTCCGGTGGAGGTAACGATAAGCTTGATTTCAGCCTTATAACTGGCGACATTGAATTTACAATTAATTCCGATCTAGTTAATGTTACTTCAGCGGGCAGGTCACTGGAAGCATTAATTCACGGTATTGCAGTAATCATCGGCGGTTCGGGTGATGATGTTTTCCTGTTGGAAAGCGATCATCGCATCAACCTGTATGGTGGTGAAGGTGACGACAGTTTTAAATTTGCGAATGGGGTATCTTATTCAGGATTGCTTGATGGAGGAACTGGCAGTAACCTGGTTGACTGGAGGTCCTTTACAATAGCAGTTGAAGTATTCTTAACCGGGACTGCATCATCTGCCGGGTTTAATGGTTATGCAACCAATCTTTCGGCCGGATTCCGCAATATTAATCGAATGGTCGGAGGTTTATCCGCTGATAGCATCAGGGGAATCAATACTGCGGGGCTATTCATAGTAGGCGGGACAGGCAATCCCGATTATGCAACAAGCTATTCTGGCAGTGGAAAAGAGCTGTTCCTGGCTTCTTTTGAAAATTTAATCGGTGGAACCGGCAATGACACATTTATTGTTTACGGCAGCCAGGAGGCGAACCTTTTTGGCAGTAATGGAAACGACCGTTTCATTTTTACTGACGGTGCTGTATTAAACGGCTTAATAGACGGCGGCAGGGGTTCAAACCGCCTCGATTATACTGATTACACGACCACCAGGAATTTTTACCTGACTGCTGCAGGTAACCTGATTGGGTTTAATGGTGGCGAAGCTTCTATCAGGGATGGTTTTAAAAATGTCAGCTCAATTTATGGATCACGCGCGGTAGACTCTATTTCGGGAATAAACAGCAGTGCACGCTGGCAGGTTGGCAATGACAGCGGGGTTTACCAGGCAAAAGGCGCAACACTAAACTTTACATCGGTTGAAAACGTCATTGGTGGCGCCGCGGCAGACAGTTTTGAAATTAACAGCGGATCGCGGCTCACCGGCAGTGTTGATGGGCGCAGCGGGATTGACCTTCTCGACTATTCCGCATACCGTAATAACCTGGTGGTCAACCTGGAGGCTACCCTTGCCGACAGGATTAGCTCAGGAGTAAGCAGTGTAGAAAATGTGAACGGCGGAAAAGGCAGTAATCACCTGATCGGTGATGATAAGAACAACAGGCTGACAGGCGGCCCGGGTTATAATATCCTGGACGGTCGCGGAGGAGACGATATTTTGGTAACAACCGGCGGTTATAATGTTCTGATTGGCGGAACCGGCTATGATACTGCAATTATTGCCTACTTATCAAAATATGAAGCTCCATACAATGACATTGAAAAATGGCATTTTATTCAGCCGGACAAAAAAGATACTGATTACACATATGATTATTACTATTTTGATTGGCCCTGGCCGATGCCCCTGCAAAATATTCACAGCCAATCTGTAACCAGTAGTATCGGGGGACAGGTAAGTTTCAGGAATATAAGCATATCTATCCCTCCGGATGCCCTGACCGGTAACCAGGAAATAACAATTAAGAAATTAACCTTCTTTGAGTTAAGCTTCCTGGGCAGTGCTCTGCAGCGTAGTAAAATTATCAGTGAGGTTTACCAGGTTATACCCGGACAGTCTGCGGTACTAAGGGATGGCCAGATGGTTTCTATAAAACTGTATTTTAATCCTTATGAACTGTTTGAAGGGGAAGAAGCTGTCCTTTGCATGTATGATCAACTTACAGGCACCTGGATTGAACTGCAGACAACTATTGAATATGACCCTGAAACCGGGCAGTACTACGCTGAAGCGAAAGTAGACAGCCTGTCAGGGACATTTGCAGTTTTCAGACCTTTCGATTGAATTGATTGATACGGAGCTGGTAATGTACGCTTACTAATCGAATGTTTCTTCATTTATTACGATTAATACTACATGTCAACGTCACAGCAGGAATGAATTAACGGCCGGGCACCTTTAAAACAGGAAAGCGCCCGGCCTTTAGCTACTTCAACATTTCTTTAATTGCTGCCCCGGAAAGCATGGTATAATAAGATTCCCTTTTAAGTAATTTTTTATTTATCGCAGGTTATGTTATCTTTATTGTAATAGAACCGTTGCAGGGAGGTTTTGCAGATGGAGAGAAAATTTAATTATGAAATTATGAAAGAGATAAGGGAACGGTGGTCACCAAGAGCCTTCAGCGATCAGGCAGTTTCCGCAGAAGACCTGATGGCCCTTCTGGAAGCAGCCAGGTATGCTCCTTCATGCAGCAACGAGCAGCCCTGGCGGTTCGTAATAGCCAATGATGAGGAGAAGCTGGCTAAAATGAGGGCAGTGCTCAATGAAGGCAACCAGGAATGGGCTAACCGGGCACCGGTTTTAATTCTGGTTGCAGCGGAGAAAACATTCCTCAAAAGTGGAAAAAATAATCGCTGGAATTGTTTCGATTCCGGAACAGCCTGGGGTTATCTTTCCCTTGAGGCCCAGAGGCGTGGGTTAATCACCCACGGTATGGGTGGTTTTAGCGTGGAGAAAGCTCGCGAAACTTTTAAGATTGCCGATCATTATGACATAATTGCAGTAATAGCAATTGGTTATTACGGCAATATTGATCAGCTCAGTGATTTTAATAAAGGACGTGAAAGGCCAAACACCAGGAAGGAAATTGATGAGCTTATTCTTTAAGAAAGATGTATTTGTTAGTAAATAGTCATTGACTTTAATTCGCTTCATATTGTTACCAGATGATAAATGGTCTTATCTGCAGAAAGCGGGGATCAGATGAACAGCGATGTATATTTTACTGATATGACGGCAAACAGCAAGCGTAACCTGCTGGACAAGACTGTTGGTGTCGCGAGGAAAAGCGCCGTTTTCGATATGGTAGAAAAAGGGGATAAGGTTGCTATCAAGCTTCATTTTGGCGAGGAGGGCAATATTGCTTTTATTCCACCACCCCTGGTCAGGGTGATCGTCGAAGCGGTTAAGAGTAAAGGTGGTAAACCGTTTTTAACCGATGCCAACACCCTCTACAGCGGGGTGCGGCACAATGCTGTTGATCACCTGGAGACTGCTTTAAAGAATGGCTTTTCATATGCTACCGTGGGAGCACCGGTGATTATTGCCGATGGTTTAAGCGGCGCTGATTACGTAAATGTAGAGGTCAATGGAAAACATTTTGACCAGGTGAAAATAAGCAGCGCCATTCATTATGCGGATGCTATTATTTCTGTCAGCCATGTTAAAGGGCACGAACTGTTTGGCTTTGGCGGAACCCTGAAGAACCTGGGGATGGGTTGTGGTTGCCCGGCCGGAAAACAGGCGATGCACTCGGGTATGGTACCAACAGTGGATGAAGAGATGTGCACGGCCTGTGGAGTGTGCATAAAGCGCTGCCCTGAAGAAGCTATTAGCAGGAAGAAGAACAAAAAAGCATTTATTCACGAAGAACGCTGCATCGGTTGCGGGGAGTGTGTGGCATTTTGCCCCGTCAGCGCTATTCCCGTTAACTGGGAAACCAGCGAAGCAGATCTCCAGGAGCGAACTGCTGAATATGCCTGGGGAGTATTGAAAGAGAAAAAGGGTAAAAGTGGTTTTATTAATTTCATTATGAATGTATCACCTGATTGCGACTGTGCTTCCTGGAATGATGTGCCGATAGTTTCCGATCTCGGCATAATGGCCTCCACTGACCCTGTGGCAATCGATCAGGCTTCCGTAGACCTGGTCACCCGGGCGCCAGTTATAGAGAATTCAGTGCTGGGGGGAAAGGCTGGTGCGGGCGATGATAAGTTCAGGGCTGTTCATGACAGGGATAGCGCGCACATACTCAGGCATGGTGAGTATTTAAAGATGGGCAGCCGTAATTATGTTTTGAAGAAGGTATGGATGAAACTGGGTAAAATTGTTGGTTAAATAAATTTTTAAAAACAGGAGTGTGTGCGAAATGTTGACAGACAGGTTAAAAGTTTCGCTGATTACCGGGGCTGTTCTCGGTGTAGTCTGTATAATAGGCGCCCTGATCCGTTCCGGTGGTGGTCTGGGGTTTGTTTATCTTTTTGCTTTCTGGTATAACCGTCTTCTGATGGGCCTGGTAATTGGCCTGCTTGACAGCAGCCATGCTTTGTCCACATTGCTGCTGCGCGGAGCAATTATCGGCCTCCTGGTATCCTTTGCTTTCTACAGCGCCATCGGCTTTGGTGATCCTGTAGGTTTTATAGCTGGTATAGTTTACGGTGTAATAATTGAATTAGTCACCTACAGGTACAAAAGCGCCGGAAAGTTAATTTAAGCAGCTCCAGGTTAACCGTCTTTTTCGATTGGGGTTTTTATTCAAAGGCTTGAATAAAGGCCCTTTATATTTATAAACTACTAAATTCCTAAAATTATAAGAGAAAACTTAACTCTTTCGATAAAAAGCTCTATCTTCAGGCAGGAATTCTTCTAATATTTACGAATATTCTAAGGTGGAGAAGGGGGTGTATTAACCTCTTGATTAAAACTGCCTTAGTTGTCAAGGGACACCGCGGTGCAGAAGTATTCAGAACGCTGCAGCAGTGCGATGAAATTGATTTAATTGGCCTGGCCTGCCCGGATGGCAGGGTCAATTGGCTTACTGAAACGGAAAAGAAGAACTGTTTCATAACTTCCGACCTAGATAAGATTATAGCCATGTCCGAACTTGAAAGCCTTGTTGATGCTACCGGCGATAAGGAAATAGAAGATTATTTATCCAGAAATGTGGGCAGCAGGATAAAACTGGAAAAAATGGCTTCGCACACCCTGCTGGGAGCAATTATTAACTCGCGCGAACAGCTCCTGGAAACCCGCCTCTTACAGGGAGAGCTGAGAGCCATACTCAGTGCCGTACAGGACGCAGTAGAGGTGGTTAACAATAAAGGCATAATCAGGTATGTTAATCCAGCTTTTACCAGGGTTACCGGTATCCCTGAAAGCAAACGGTTGGGGCACAGTATCTTTGATGTCTCTCCGCACGGGGCCCTGGCTCAGTCACTTATTCAGCAGAAGCCAATTACCGGGTACCGTACTTATGTAGGCGGGTCAGATGCCGATGTTATCTCCAATGCTTCACCAATTATTGTAGATGGTGAATTGATGGGTGCGGTAGTGGTTTTTCAACCGGTCAGTGACATTTTAAAGCTAATGGATGAACTGAAGCACAGCAATGCGATTATTGATAACCTTTATGCCCAGATAGATCAGATATCCGGGAGCCGGTTCACTTTTGAATCGTTATCGGGCCAGAGTAAAATATTCAGGGCCACGGTTGAAAAAGCAAAGAAGGCAGCCCGTAGCGAGGCAGCGGTATTAATAAGCGGTGAAAACGGGACCGGCAAGGCACTTTTTGCCCAGGCACTCCATAACCACAGCGCCAGGAGAAAAAGACCGTTAATTGTCTTTGATTGTGCCGCCGTACCCGATTCGTTGCAGGAAATTGAACTTTTTGGTTGTGAAAAAGGGGCCATGCCCGGTGTCCTGCGAACCCGCATCGGCAAAGTAGAGCTCGCTGGAGGAAGCACCCTGTTTATCAAGGAGCTCAATTCACTGAATCCTTTCCTGCAGAACAAGCTTCTAAAATTACTCGAAAAGGGAGTTTTCAGCCGGATTGGCGGCGATGAGAAGATTGAAATAGATGTGCGAATTATTGCTTCGGCGGCTGATAAACTGCTTAAACTCAGCATGCAGGGTCATTTTTCTGAACAGCTCTACCGGCAGCTCAGCCTGGTTACCGTTGACCTGCCTCCTCTGCGCAAGCGGGTCGACGATATACCCCTGCTTGCTGATGCACTGATTGAACGTCTTAACCGTAAGCTGGGTAAAAAAATAAAAGAAATATCAGCGCGTGCCCTGCAGGAGATGTCTGAGTACGAGTGGCCGGGCAATATCAGCGAGTTAAAAAGTGTTTTGGAAAGGTCAATGGTGGTTGCTGAGAGTGAGGTAATAGAATATCATCATTTAATTCCATATATAGGACGGCTTGGAGTTAAGGAGGAGCCCGTTTTTGATCAGATTATACCGCTGGATAAGATGGAAGAGATGATGCTCAAGCTGGCTTTAACCAGGTATGGTGAAACCCTGGAAGGAAAGAAAAGAGCTGCCCAGGCTTTAAATATTTCGCTGGCCACGCTCTATAACAAGCTTAAAAAATATAGTAACTAATTAAACCGGGAATGGGGGTATTGAGTTGAAACTGTTTGAGTATCTTGGGAAGAAGCTATTTTTACGTTACGACATACCTGTACCACGCAGCAAAATTATTGAGGATGCTGAGCATGCTGCTGAAGCGTCCCGCGAAATGGGTGACGTGGTTATTAAATCGCAGGTTTTAAGCGGCAAGAGAGGCAAGGCGGGAGGGATAGCCTTTGCTTCCGATCCTGTTCAGGCCAGGGCTGAGGCGGATAAAATCTTAAACATGACCCTGAACGGCCTGGTTGTTGAAAAGCTGCTGGTGGAAGAAAAACTGCAGATTGAACAGGAACTTTACCTGGCTATCACGGTCGATGGCGCCCTGCGCTGTCCGGTAGTTCTTGCTTCTCTCGATGGCGGTATGGATGTGGAAGAGGTAGCGGAAGAAAGGATGATTAAATATCCGGTAGATGTTTCCATTGGCCTGCAGGATTACATGACCAGGGAGATATGCCGCAGGATGGGGATCAGTGGTAACCTGCAGAAAGAAATGATTGCACTACTACCAAAACTTTATAAAATGTTCAGGGAGCTTGATACTGAACTGGCCGAAATCAACCCGCTGGCTTTAACACCAAAAGGTTTGGTTGCCGCTGATGCCAAGGTAACCATAGACGACGATGCACTCTACAGGCATCCCCAGATTCCCAGGGTTAAGGAAAAAACCGACCTGGAGTTGCAAGCAGAAGAACTTGGCATTGCTTATGTTGAGCTGGATGGAAATATTGCAGTAATGGCAAACGGGGCCGGTATAACGATGGCAACACTTGATATGGTCCAGCATTACGGGGGCGCTGCTGCCAACTTCCTTGATTTTGGAGGGGGAGCAGATGCTGAAAAAACAGCACAGGCCCTTGACCTTCTGCTGGGGACTGATCCAAAGGTTTTGCTGATTAACATTTTTGGTGGAATAACCCGCTGTGATACGGTGGCAGAAGGTTTTGTCCGGGTTAAGGAAAGTAAGGGGATAGACCTGCCCGTCTCTTTCCGCCTGGTTGGCACAAATGAAGCGGAAGGAAGAGCTATCCTGGAGAAAGTTGGAATTAAAGCTTACAACACCATGGACGAAGCTGTCAGTCACGCGGTTGAACTTGCTAAGGCTGTTTCCTGATTGCTTCGACTGTAAAAGAAAGGGGTAGAGTTGAATGTCAATTTTTATCAACAGGCAAACCAGGGTGCTTGTCCAGGGTATAACCGGCAGGCAGGGTTCTTTTCATACAGCCCAGATGCTTGAATATGGGACAAATATAGTAGGCGGGGTTTCGCCCGGTAAGGGCGGTCAGAATGTTGAAGGGGTTCCAGTTTATAATACGGTTTGCGAGGCGATGGATAAGGAGGCAGCCGAAGCCAGCATTTTATTTATCCCGGCCCCCTTTGCCAAAGATGCCGCTTATGAAGCTCTCTCTGGTGGTATTAAATTATTGGTTTTGATAACTGAACATATTCCCCTGCATGACGCAATGGATATCATGGAATTTGCCCGTAAAATGGGTGCTGTAGTTGTTGGGCCCAACACTTTTGGCCTGGTTTCCTCCGGTGCCTGCAAGATTGGAATTATGCCAAACCGCTATTTTGTGCCCGGCCCGGTAGGAGTTGTCTCGCGCAGCGGGACCCTCTGCTACGAGATTGTCGGCCATTTAACCGAGAACAATATAGGAACGTCAACTGTGGTCGGTCTGGGCGGTGACAGGGTTGTTGGTTTAAATTTTATCGATGTTTTAAAGAGATTTGAAAAGGATGAAGAAACAAGGGCAGTTGTCCTGGTCGGTGAAATTGGCGGAAGTGCAGAGGAAGAAGCGGCCGCATTTATCTCATCATCGATGACTAAGCCGGTGGTTGCCTACCTGGCCGGACGCAGTGCGCCTCCTGGCAAAAGAATGGGACATGCGGGAGCTATTATTGAAAGAGGACGCGGTACTTTCGAGAGTAAAGCTGCTGCCCTCAATACCGCCGGAGTAAAAGTTGCCGGTTTGCCTACTGAGCTGCCGGAGATGGTTAAAAAGATTCTTGGTTAGCAGCTCAATTCAATCCGGCCGGTTAGCTAACGGACCCGGTTATGAAGAGCTGCATGAAAGGAGGCCTGTAAGCAGGTGTGTGAAAATGATAACAAAGAAATGAAACAAAAGGCTAAAGACGAGTGGCAGGAAAAGCTGCAAAAAACATTGGAGAAATATCCTGAGAGAAAAGCTTTCAAGCTTGAATCGGATCTCGCCCTGCAGACTGTTTATGATCCGCTTGACCTGGAAAAGTTTAATTACATGGATAAACTGGGCTGGCCCGGAGAATACCCTTATACCCGCGGGATTCAGCCAACCATGTACAGGGGCAGGCTTTGGACCATGCGCCAGTATGCCGGTTTTGGCAGTGCGGAGGAAACCAATACCAGGTTCAGGTACCTGCTGGATCAGGGTCAGACCGGGCTGAGTGTTGCTTTCGACTTGCCAACCCAGATCGGCTACGATTCCGATCATCCCCTGGCCCGTGGTGAGGTGGGTAAGGTGGGGGTGGCTATCGACACCCTGGCAGACATGGAAATATTAATGGAAAAAATACCCCTGGACAGGGTCAGCACTTCGATGACTATCAATGCCCCGGCAGCAGTGCTGCTGGCTATGTATATGGTCGTGGCCGAAAAACAGGGTGTTGCTATGGATAAAATTAGCGGAACCATACAGAACGATATTTTGAAGGAATATGTGGCGCGCGGCACTTACATATTCCCGCCCCGCGAATCTATGCGTCTGATCGTTGATATATTTGCCTATGCAGGCGAACATATCCCCACCTGGAATACGATCAGCATCAGCGGTTACCATATCAGGGAAGCCGGCTCCACGGCAGTGCAGGAAGTTGCCTTTACCTTGTGCAATGCTATTGCTTATGTAGATGCGGCGCTCGAAGCCGGATTGGAGGTTGATAAGTTTGCGCCTCGTCTTTCTTTTTTCTTTAACGCCCACTCCAATTTCTTCGAGGAAATTGCCAAGTTCAGGGCTGCCAGGCGTATCTGGGCCAAGTTGATGAAGGAACGCTTCGGGGCAAAGAATCCCCGTTCGATGATGCTGCGTTTCCACACCCAGACAGCAGGTTGTACGCTGACAGCTCAACAGCCTGATGTGAACATTATGCGTGTGGCTTTTCAGGCGCTTAGCGCGGTGCTTGGCGGCACCCAGTCGCTGCATACCAATTCGCGCGATGAAGCGCTGGCTCTGCCGAGCGAGCACTCGGTTCTGCTGGCCTTGCGTACCCAGCAGGTTATTGGTTATGAGATCGGGGCAACCGATACAGTTGATCCGCTTGGAGGATCGTATTTTATAGAAACCCTGACTGATCATATCGAAGACGAAGTTTGGCATTACATCAAACGTATCGATGACATTGGAGGCGCGGTAGAAGCAATTGAAAAGGGCTTCGTTCAGAAAGAAATCCAAGCCAGTGCTTATCGATACCAGAAAGAGGTTGAGTCTGAAGAGCGTGTGGTGGTCGGAGTCAATCGCTTTACCACCAGCGGTGATCAGCCGATAGACCTGTTGAAAATGGATCCTGCGACAAGCCAGCGCCAGGTTGAGAGACTGAAAGAGGTGCGCCTGAGCAGGAACCAGGGTGATGTGGCAGAAGCGTTACAGGGCCTGCGCAAAGCAGCCCAGGGCAGTGACAACCTGATGCCGTACATATTAACTGCAGTTAGGTCTTATGCTACCCTGGGAGAGATTTGCGGTGTGCTGAGAGATGTATTTGGAGAATATCAACAACAAATTACCATGTAGGTTGATTATAATTATGTTTGCCTGAGGAGGTTGATGTAGTTGGCTGATAAACCGTTGCGGGTGCTCGTGGGAAAAATTGGACTTGACGGTCATGACCGCGGGGCAAAAGTTGTGGCACAGGCGCTGCGTGATGCCGGCATGGAGGTTATATATACCGGATTGAGACAGACACCGGAACAAATCGTGGAAACTGCCCTGCAGGAAGATGTCCGGGTAATCGGACTGTCAATTCTTTCGGGTGCGCATATGCAGTTAATACCGCCGGTGGTTGAAATGCTGCATGAGCAGGAGAGCAGTGATATAATTGTTGTTGTCGGCGGGATTATCCCCAGGGAAGACATTGTCTACCTGAAGGAGCACGGGGTGTCTGAAGTATTCACTCCTGGTTCTTCTACCGGGGAGATAATAAATTTTATCAAAGAGAACGTCAGCTAGTTAATTAGCGTATAGGGGTGAATAATGTGCTTGATAAGATTGATCATATCGGAATTGCAGTGAGCGATCTTGAAAAAACGATGCAGTTTTACCGCGATCAGCTCAACCTTGAATTCAAGGGAACTGAAGTGGTCGAAGAACAAAAAGTTAAAGTCGCTTTTTTCCCGATCGGGGAAAGCAAACTGGAACTGCTTGAGCCCACGGTTGCCGATAGTCCGGTTGGAAAGTTTATTGAGAAAAAAGGCCAGGGTGTTCACCACCTGGCTTTCAGGGTTCAAAACCTGGAAGAAAAGCTTGCCAGGTTGAAAGAACAGGGTGTTGCCCTGATTGATGAAAAACCACGCTACGGGGCCGGGGGAGCAAGAATTGCCTTTCTCCATCCCAAATCAACCGGCGGAGTCCTGGTTGAGCTTTGCGAACGCGAATAGTATTATAGAACAATATGTTGTATCTTTAGTTAATAATTGCAGAAAGTGGTGAACGATATGGAAGAAAAGATGAAGCACCTTGAAGAAAGAAGGCGCCGAACTCTTGCCGGAGGTGGTGAAAAGCGCATAGCCGATCAATACGAGAAAGGTAAGATGACAGCAAGGGAAAGGCTGGAATGCCTTCTGGACAAGGGCAGCTTTGTAGAGGTGGGAACATTTACCCAGAAAGGCCTTGAAGATGCCAGCAGTCTTGACTATCCCAACCCCGGTGAAGGTGTGGTGACAGGATATGGCACTGTAGAAGGCCGGAAAATTTTTGTTTTTGCCCAGGACTTTACAGTGGCCGGCGGGTCGCTTGGCGAAGCGCATGCTGCAAAAATATGCCGTGTACTGGATCTGGCAGCACAGAACGGTGCCCCGGTAATCGGGCTTAATGATTCAGGCGGCGCCCGCATCCAGGAAGGGGTATATGCCCTGGATGGTTATGGCGATATATTTTTCCGTAATACTTTATGCTCGGGTGTTATTCCCCAGCTTTCTGTGATCATGGGTCCCTGCGCCGGGGGGGCGGTTTATTCACCGGCTATTACCGATTTTGTTTTCATGGTCAGCGGTATCGGTAATATGTTTATTACCGGCCCGCAGGTAATTAAAGCGGTAACAGGAGAGACTGTTTCAGCCGAAGAACTGGGTGGAGCGGCAGCTCACAACAATACCAGCGGAGTAGCCCACTTTTTTGCCGAGAATGAGCAGGATTGTTTCGGCCAGATCCGCAAACTTCTCAGCTTCCTGCCCTCCAATAATATTGACGATCCGCCGGCAGCCGAACCGCGCGAACCCGAACTGAACCAGGATGATTTAATCACCTTGATTCCAGCCAACCCGAACAAGTCATACGATGTGCGGGAAGTAATCAAAAGGGTGGTTGACGGCAGCGAACTTTTTGAAGTGCATGCCGGGTATGCGCAAAATGCTGTTATTGGTTTTGCCCGTATGAATGGAAAAGCGGTAGGTGTAATAGCCAACCAGCCCCAGGTTAAAGCAGGCTGCCTGGATATAAATTCTTCTGATAAAATTGCCCGTTTTGTCCGTTTCTGCGACAGTTTTAACCTGCCCCTGGTTACTTTTGTTGATGTTCCCGGCTACCTGCCCGGGGTTGAACAGGAATGGGGTGGTATTATTCGTCATGGGGCTAAACTGCTTTATGCCTATTCTGAGGCTACTGTACCCCAGGTATCGGTTATCCTGCGCAAAGCTTATGGAGGCGCCTACATAGCCATGGATTCACGCTCGCTCGGTGCAGATTTCTGTCTTGCCTGGCCGACAGCGGAAATTGCGGTAATGGGCCCCGAAGGCGCGGTTAATATTGTTAACAGGCGTGATATTGAGGAAGCCGGGGATAAAAATGCAAAACGTACAGAACTGGTAGAGAATTACCGGGAAAAGTATGCTAACCCGTATATTGCCGCGGCCAGGGGCTGGATTGATGAGGTTATTGATCCTCGCGATACGCGAGACTTTATTATCAGGGGCCTTGATATGGCTGCCAACAAGCAGGAACAGCGTCTGATGCGTAAACACGGGAATATCCCGTTATAAAATAAAAAAATAAAAAACCTATTGACATATCGTCAGCGTGTGTTAAAATTTTAAACAATATTGTAAAACCCGTGATGGGGAGAGTATCCGTTCTGTGGTGGTGGCAGCGAGCCGGAGTTGGTGAAAGTCCGGACCTGAAGCAGGCGGTGAAGCGCACCCCGGAGGTGGCGGTTGAAGCCGGTGCAACACCGGTGTGTAGGCTGGCCCGGTTTTATACCGTTATCAAGGCCGTTTTCTGTGAAAACGGTTTAAGAGGGTCGGCACATGTTTGCCGATCAATAAAGGTGGTACCGCGAGCCCTTCGTCCTTTAAAGGACGAAGGGCTTAATTTATTTTGGAGGGAATTACTGATGATTAAGGCAGCAGTTTTAGGGGCAACCGGTTATACAGGTGTTGAGCTTGTTCGTTTACTAAACGGTCATCCTGGCGCGGACCCTGTATTTTTAAGCTCGGGCAGTAGTGCCGGTAAGAGTTATAGCGAGGTGCACCCCCAGTTTTACGGACAGGTTGACCTGAAACTGCAGCAGATGAAGGCAGACCAGATTCCTGAAGATATTGATATAGTCTTCTGTGCACTGCCCCATGGAAAATCAGCCCCGGTTGTTTCAGAGCTTCTCGACTCCGGATATAAAATAATCGACTTGAGCGCCGATTTCAGGCTCCTTGACAAAGCGCTTTACCTAACCTGGTATAATCTCGTTCACCCTGCTGTCAATCTTTTAGGCAGGGCTGTTTACGGCCTGCCTGAGCTTTACAGCGCTGAAATCAGCGGTTCCTCTTTTATTGCCAACCCGGGATGTTACCCGACCAGTATTTTGCTTGCCCTGGCTCCCCTGCTCAGGGAAAAAGCAATCAAGACCGGTTCAATCATTATAGATTCGAAGTCGGGAGTATCCGGGGCTGGAAGAAGTCCGAAGCAGGCTTTTCATTTTCCTGATTGCACGGAAAACTTCAAGGCTTACCGGGTAGCCAGCCACCAGCACACAGCAGAAATTGAACAGGAACTGGGCCGTATAGCCGGTGAAAATTTGAAGGTTACTTTTACGCCGCACCTGGTACCGATGGTCCGGGGAATCCTTAGTACAATTTATTGCGAACCGGGCGGGGATATAAATGAAAAAGTTCTACTTGAGCTTTATGAAGATTTTTATAAAAATTGTCCGTTTGTTCGCGTTTTAAGCGGCGTTATGCTGCCTGAAACCCGCATGGTGCGGGGAACTAATTTTTGTGATCTTGCTCTGAAATACGATGAACGCACAAATCGGGTTATTCTAATTTCAGCTATTGATAACCTGGTTAAGGGAGCGTCCGGACAGGCTGTGCAGAACATGAATGTCATGCTTGGTCTGCCCCAGGAGGCAGGGCTGGGCCAGCTGGCCCTTTAACTGTTTTATATTTATTTTATTTATGCCGGAGGTGTTTTCGTGAAAGAGGTTAATCTGACAAAACTTGATAACAGGGGTGTGACTGCTGCCCGTGGTTATAAAGCGGCCGGGATCGCCTGCGGTATCAAGCGCGATAAAAAAGATCTTGCCCTTATTTACAGCGAATATGATGCAGTTGCAGCGGCAGTTTTCACCAGTAACCAGGTTAAGGCTGCTCCGGTGAATTTATGCCGGAATCACCTGGAGAACCCTATTAGGGCGATAGTTATCAACAGCGGCAATGCCAATGCCTGCACGGGTGATAAGGGTATGCGTGATGCCCACGTTATGGCGGCTAATACCGGAGGCGCCTTGGGCGTGGAGGACGGCCAGGTTATGGTTTGTTCAACAGGAGTTATAGGTGAACCGATGCCGATGAATATAATCAACAAGGGTCTGGCGGCAATAGTCCATGTTTTAAATGAAGGGCCGGCAGCTGACCGGGATGCAGCGGAAGCAATACTGACTACCGATACCAAAATTAAGCTTTCCGCATACCGCTGCACACTGCCGGAAGGCGAATTTACTATCGGGGGCATGGCCAAGGGCTCGGGAATGATTTGCCCCAATATGGCTACTATGCTCGGATTTCTTGTAACCGATGTCAGGATTGAGCGTGAACTGCTGCAAAAACTATTTAGCGAGGCTGCCGATCAATCGTTTAATGTAATAACCGTAGATGGAGACACTTCAACCAATGATACAGCTATGGTTATTGCTAACGGGGCGGCTGAAGGCGTGGAAGTTTGTGAGGAGAGTGTTTTTTACGAACCATTCCGCAAAATGCTGGGCATGGTCTGCCGCGAACTGGCCATGCAGATAGTCGAAGATGGTGAAGGGCTGACCAAGCTGATTACCCTGAAAATAAGGGGAGCGGCCGACCAGGCCGGGGCCCGGGTAATGGCCCGCTCAGTGCTTAATTCCCCCCTGGTAAAAACGGCATTTTACGGTGAAGATGCAAACTGGGGCAGGATAATCGCTGCTCTCGGTTATGCCGGAGTTCCGTTTGATCCTAATACAGTTGATATTTATATTGGTCCCTACCAGGTAGCCCAGAATGGCGGGGCTGTTCCGTTTGACGAAGATAAAATGAAAAAAGTACTGGAGATGAGAGATATATCGGTAGTAATAGACCTGAAAATTGGTCCGGCCGAGGTTAAAGCCTGGGGCACAGATTTAAGCCATGAATATATCAGCATCAACAGTAATTACCGTAGTTAGGAAAAGAGGTTACAGTAATGAACCAGGAAGCCCTGAAAAGTATACCGAAGGCTGAAGTTCTGGTAGAGGCGCTGCCTTATATGCGTGCTTATGCGGGAAAATATTTTGTTGTTAAATACGGGGGGCAGGCAATGGTCAGCCCTGACCTGATGGATACTGTTATTCTTGACCTTGTTTTAATGAAATATATCGGTATTAAGCCTGTTTTGGTTCACGGTGGAGGGAAAGAAGTAAACCAGGTAATGGCTAAACTGGGGAAAGAGCCTCGCTTTGTTAATGGGCTCCGGGTAACCGATGACGAGACCATGGAAATAGTAGAGATGGTTTTAATGGGTAAAGTTAACCAGCACATTGTCAGTCTCTTTAATCGCCAGGGAGCAAAGGCAATTGGTCTCAGCGGCCGTGATGCCGGATTTCTGCAGGCCCGGCGTAAAGACAAGGTTAAGGTGAATGGTGAAACGGGTAATGAAAAGGTCGATCTGGGGCGGGTCGGTGAAATCATTCAGATTGATCCCGATCCAATATTTAACCTTAGCGAAAGCGGTTATATACCGGTAATTTCCTCGATAGGCGCTGGTTTAAACGGTGAAAGCCTGAACATTAATGCCGACTATGTGGCTGGTGAGCTGGCAGTTTCACTAAAAGCGGAAAAAATGATTGTGTTGACTGATGTGGACGGCATTTACCGGGAAGAAGAAGGTTCAGTTGAATTTATCTCTGCAATCAAACGCCGCGAGATTAGAGCGATGATTATGAATGGTGAAATCAGCGGAGGCATGATTCCCAAGGTCGAGTCCTGCCTGATGGCTCTTGACGGCGGGGTGCGCCGAACACACATTATTGACGGCAGGGTGCCCCATTCATTGATCCTGGAGATATTTACCGATGCCGGGGTTGGTACGATGGTAACCAGATAAAAACTGTAAGAAGGGAGATTGTGATGGGCAGAATTGAAGATCTTGAAAGCAAATACATTATTAACACTTATAGCCGGCAGCCCGGTATCACTCCAAATCTGGCCAGGGGAGAAGGGGCATACTTATGGGATGAAGAGGGTAAAAAATACCTCGATTTTCTGGGCGGCCTGGCTGTTAATGTAGTGGGGCACTGCCACCCGGGAGTAGTGGAGGTGATTTGCAAGCAAGCCGGGATATTGAGCCATACATCAAACCTCTACTATACAGCCCCCCAGGCACTTTTGGCTGCAGAACTGGTCGATAGAACCTTGCCGGGAGGTAAAGTATTTTTTGCGAACAGCGGGGCCGAGGCAAATGAGGCTGCGATTAAGCTGGCCCGCAAAAACAAACCCGGACGTTACAAAATTGTTGCAGCTGAGCGTTCATTCCATGGCCGGACCATGGCGACTTTAAGCGCCACGGGGCAGCTGAAATACAGGAAGGCATTTACTCCCCTGCTGGATGGTTTTTCTTACGGCATTTTTAACGATATAGATTCATTTGATGCGCTGGTTGACCAGGAAACGGCAGCCATTATGCTTGAACCGATCCAGGGTGAAGGTGGAGTATTCGTTGCTGATAGCGCTTTTTTAAAGGGTCTGCGCGAACTCTGTGATCGTGAAGGAATCCTGCTGATATTTGATGAGATTCAGTGTGGGATGGGTAGAACAGGCAGCTTGTGGGCATTTGAAAACTACGGGATTAAACCCGACCTTATTACTTTGGCCAAGGGTCTGGGCGGCGGGCTGCCTATCGGTGCCCTGGTTGCCAGTGAAGAGTATAAAGATATTTTTCAACCGGGTGACCACGCCTCAACATTTGGCGGCAATGCAGTTGTTTGCGAAGCAGCCCGGGCAGTATTGGAAATTATTACAGCTGAAGGTTTTCTGACCGGGGTGAAGAAAAAGGGGCAGCTGCTCGAAAACGGGTTGAAAGACCTTATATCCCGGTTTCCTGCCGTTCAGGGGGAATACCGGGGTCTCGGGTTGATGTGTGCCCTGGAAATCAATCAACCTGCCGCTAAGAAGATTTATGAGCAATGTTTGGAGGAAGGGCTGTTAATCAATGCCATCGGCGACAACACTTTGCGTTTGCTGCCGCCGTTAATAATAAGCGAAAGTGAAATTGATGAAGGACTGTCAATTATCTATAAGGTATTTCAGGAAATCATATTGTAAGGAGGAGAAAACATGGGAAAAGAAAAAGTTGTACTGGCATATTCAGGAGGGTTGGACACATCGGTCATTGTTAAATGGCTGCAGGAAACATATGATTACGATGTTGTTGCCATGACAGCAGATGTGGGTCAGGGTAATGGCGAGCTGGAAGGATTGAAGGAAAAAGCTCTCAAAACAGGGGCATCTGATGTGTTTATCGAGGATATCAGGGATGAACTGGTCAGGGATTATATTTTCCCCATGATCCAGTCCGGAGCAGTTTATGAGGGTAAGTACCTGCTGGGAACAGCCATTGCCCGTCCGGTAATCGGTAAAAGGCTGGTAGAGATAGCCGAGAAGGTTGGGGCGACTGCAATTGCCCATGGCGCTACGGGTAAAGGTAATGACCAGGTCAGGTTTGAGTTTGCCATAAAAGCCCTTAACCCTTACCTTAAAATTGTAGCTCCCTGGCGGGAATGGAACCTGCATTCACGGACAGACTGTATCAATTATGCATGCAGTCATGATATACCGATTCCTGTAACTGCGGAAAAACCGTACAGTATAGACCGCAACATATGGCATATCAGCTTTGAGGGCGGCATATTGGAGGACCCGAACCAGGAACCGGACAGTGATATGTTTAGGTTAACGGTTGATCCTCTTGAGGCGCCCGATGATCCCGAAACAGTTTCCATAACATTTAGCAAAGGTATTCCGGTAATGGTTAATGGTAATGCCATGGAACCTGTTGCAATGCTGGAAAAACTTAATGAAATAGCCGGACGTAACGGTGTAGGCCGGGTTGATATGGTTGAAAACCGTTTGCTCGGCATGAAATCCCGCGGTATTTATGAAACCCCCGGCGGAACCGTTCTGACGCATGCCCATCGGGAGCTTGAGCATTATACTTTGGATCGGGAAACTCTGCATTATAAGGAAACCCTGGCCCTAAAGTATGCCGAAATGATCTATTACGGACTCTGGTTCAGCCCCCTGCGCGAGGCGCTGCAGGCATTTATTGAGAAAACACAGGAACCGGTTTCCGGGACAATCACCTTAAAACTATACAAGGGCAATATTAATATTGCCGGCAGGGAGTCTGAGCATACTCTTTATCATCATGGTATGGTAACATTTGAAGAGGATGATCTTTTCGAACAAAAGGATGCCCAGGGGTTTATCAATCTTTATGGGCTGCCTTTAATGATTAAAGGCATGATGGATTTTAAAAATAAGAATTCTAAACAGGAGGTGACTAAAAACTGAAGAAACCTTGGCAGGGTCGTTTTACAAAAGATACCGCGGAATCGGTTCTTGAATTCAGCGCATCTTTAACTTTTGATCGGCGCCTGGCTCTTCATGACATCAGGGGCAGTATTGCCCATGCAGAGATGCTGGCCGGCCAGTCCGTGCTTACTGTAGATGAGACAAAGTTAATAGTGCAGGGGCTGAAAGAGATCGAGGCGGAGATTATTAATGGTTCTTTTACATATGATCTCGCTTTTGAAGATATTCATATGAACATCGAAAAATCTTTGATCGAAAAAGTTGGCCCTGTTGGCGGCAAACTGCACACCGGCAGAAGCCGAAACGACCAGGTTGCTCTGGATATGCATCTATATATGCTTGATGAAGGTTGGTTGATGATGCAGATGCTTGAAAAACTGCAGGGCACCCTGTTAAAGCTGGCTGAACGTTATGACGATCTGCTCATACCAGGCTATACCCACATGCAGCGCGCCCAGCCGGTACTTTTTGCTCATCACTTGCTTGCTTATTTTTGGATGCTGCAGCGTGACCGCGAACGCCTTAAAGGGGTTTTGATCCGGGCTGATTTGATGCCCCTGGGCGCCGGTGCACTTGCCGGCAGCGGCTTTCCTCTTGACCGCGAGCAGGTAGCCAATGCGCTTGGCTTTAATGCTATATATGAGAACAGTATGGATGCTGTAAGCGATCGTGATTTTATCCTGGAGTTTCTCTCATTTGCCTCTATTTTGATCATGCATTTAAGCCGTTTGAGTGAAGAACTTATTTACTGGTCAACCGCCGAATTCAGTTTTATAGAACTTGATGATGCATATACTACTGGCAGCAGCATGATGCCGCAGAAGAAAAATCCGGATGTGGCTGAACTTGTGCGTGCCAAGAGCGGCAGAATATATGGTAACCTGATGGCCATGCTTACGGTAATGAAAGGACTGCCGCTGGCCTATAACAAGGATATGCAGGAAGATAAGGAAGGGTTTTTTGACACTATCGATACAGTAAAGGCCATATTGCCCCTTTTTGCAGAAATGCTGGAGACTATGTCGGTGAACCGTGATCGCTTGAAAGAAGCTGTTGATGATGATTACCTGTGTGCAACGGATCTGGCCGATTACCTTGTTCGCAATGGTGTTTCATTCAGGGAGGGCCACCATCTGATCGGTCGGATGATTTCATTCTGCCGGGAGCAGGGAATCAGGCTAAGGGAAATTGATTCTGAAACCCGGGGCAGGTTTCATCATTCTCTGGCCCACCAGATTGATGATCTTCTTGATCCGGCCCTGGTGGCAGGAGCCCGTAAGTGTCGCGGCGGCACTGCCCCTACGGCGGTTAAAAAGCAGCTCGAACTTGCTCATGCTGCTTTAAAACAACAGAATTGAACATAAAAATATTTAATACCGAAAATTGCCAAATAAGAAGCGGGTTCAGATGAACCCGCTTCTTAACATTTTCGATTTATACTGAGCGGATTAAGGTTTAACCTTCAGCAGGCCCTTTCTTTTCTTCTTCTTCGCGCAACATGCGCCGCAGTACTTTACCGACCATGGTTTTCGGCAGCTCTTTCTTGAACTCGACCAGTTTTGGCACCTTGTAAGCGGCCAGGTTAGCCTTACAGTGTTCAACCACTTCTTCTTCGGTCATGGTTTCGCCCTCTTTAAGGACTACATAAGCCTTGAGGGTTTCGCCGCGATAAGGGTCGTTGATTCCGGCAACTGCAGCCTCCATGATCTTCGGGTGGGTATAGAGGACTTCTTCAATGTCACGCGGATAGATATTGAAACCGCCGGCAATGACCATATCCTTCTTGCGGTCGACGATATATGTATACCCGTCTTCATCTGCTCTCGCTATGTCACCGGTATAGAACCAGCCATCCCTGATACTGTTGGCGGTTTCATCGGGCATGTTCAGATAGCCTTCCATAACCTGGGGTCCCTTAATACAAAGTTCTCCCACCTCACCGATTGGCAGTTCGGTTTCTCCGGTTTCTACATCAACAATTTTATACTCCGTATCAGGCATGGGCAGTCCGATACTACCGGGTTTGCGATTGCCGTAAATTGGGTTGGCATGGGTTACAGGTGAGGTTTCGGATAAACCATAACCTTCGACCAGTTTGCCCCCGGTGTTTTTTTCAAACTGTTGTTGAACTTCTACCGGAAGGGGAGCAGCCCCGCTGATGCAAACCCTGATTGATTTAATATCGTATTTTTCAAGGTTTGCAGCGTTGTTGATCGCCACATAAATAGTTGGAACGCCGGGGAAAAGGGTAGGTTTCTGCTTGTCAATGGTTTTTAAAACCGTTTCCAGTTCAAAACGGGGCAGCAGTACTAGTTTGCCGCCGTTTAAAAGCCCGAGGTTTAGAATTGTAGTAAGCCCATAGCTGTGGAAGAAAGGTAAAACACCAAGGATAGTTTCTTTGCCGTCAGTATAATCAGTGCACCAGGATTTTACCTGCAGCATATTCGCTATGAGGTTGCTGTGCAGTAAAACGGCTCCCTTGGAAACTCCCGTGGTCCCGCCTGTGTAGAGGAAAAGAGACCTGTCTTCCGGTTTAACATCAACATCAGGCGGTTTTTTGCCGGCGTATTGTTCTATCAATCCTGTAAATGAGTGGTCTCCAGCAACCAGGTCAACGCGATCTCCTTCTTTTTTCTCTTTAACAACCGTGTAAAGGAAGCGCAGTTTGCCGGGAAAGTAGTCTTTGATGTTGGAAACTACAATATTTTTAAGATTTGTTTTTGGTTGTATCTGCTTGATCATTTTATAGAACCTGGTCAAGGTGATGATTGTTTCTGCGCCGGAATCCTTAAGCTGGTATTCCATTTCCCTGGCGACATATAGCGGGTTACAGGGCACTACAATGGCACCAAGGGAGAGCGCAGCAAAATAGGCAATTGGAAACTGGGTGCAGTTTGGCAGGTGAATGGCTACCCGGTCACCTTTTTTAACACCTAAATCAGTTAAGGCTGCTGCCAGGCTTTCTGCTTTTTCTTTAATCTCAGAATAGGCCAGCTCACGACCCATGAAGTGTACAGCGGGTCTGTTGCTATATTTTTCTGCTGCGTCCAGAAAAGCCTGGTAAAGCGAAATGGGGGGGTAATCAACACTGTGGGGAACTCCCGGTTCGTAATTCTTAAGCCATACTTTTTCCATCTAAACAGTTGAACCTCCTTTTATGCTTTATCAGCTTTTTATAATATAATTGCTTTTCATACTATTCTCCCCTCTTTTTGCAATATCCTGCCTTGTGGTAAAATTATATACAAATTATAGACTATATCAAATAATTCGAACTATAAACCAGATAATCATGATCATTTCAATGACAAGCTTGATCGGTAGAGCGCTTAAAAAGCCAATCGAAGCTCCAATCCCCGATTTAACAGCCTGGTCGGTATTGCGTCTGAAAAGCAAATCGGCCAGGGTTGCGCCGACGAAAGGTCCAAGCAACAAACCGAATGGAAAGAAGAAAAGGCCGACGAAGAGACCGGCCGCAGCACCCCAGAGGGCAGCTTTTGACCCTCCGAAATAGCGGCTCCCGAGGGCGGCAAAAAGATAGTCGACAGCCATGACCGCAACTGCAAGCAGGGCCTGGATAATCAGAAATGTGGGGCCGAGATTCTCAAACCCGGCAATAAAACCGTAAATGAGCATACCGGTCCAGATCAGGGGCGCCCCAGGTAACACGGGTAGCAGAGTGCCGAGAAGACCTACCAGGAATATTATTGAAGCAACAATAATTGCAATTATCTCTTGCATAGTTATCCTCCAATCCTCATCAGGTTTCGGGTAGTCTATTAATAATAGCATATAACTTGCAAAAGCAGATAAAAATAGGCCATGATCTTAATAATATATGCAGGGTAGGAAGATTCAGGAGCTGATGCTTTTCAATAAAGGGTGATAATGTTATAATGAATAGGCGAAAAATAATATATCAATGATACTATTCTGAAGGTTTTGATAGAAAGGCAGGTGTAAATTTGAGTAATCTACCGGCTCCTGTTAATTTGGATACTATTGCTGACAACCTGGCCGATCCGGTTTTTATTGTTGATCTGAATAAAAATGTTGTCTGGCTTAATAAAAAAGCGGAGGATTTTTTTAATGTCGGTTTTAAACAGGCCGGAGGTAAACCTATCGCCGATTTGACCTCGATTAAAAAAATTGATGGATTGATTAATGATGTTTTTGAAAAGAAAACCCCCCTGAAATGTTCTTACGAAGAAGCCTCTATCAAGGTTAAACGTCTTGATGAGCGATTTTTCTTTAAAATTGCTATAAACCCTGTTTTCCACCAGGATGAGCTGTGGGGTGCCCTGGTTCAGATGACTGATGTTACCCGTTTTCATGAAATGGAAAAAATAAAAACTGATTTTGTTTCGATTGTATCGCATGAATTCAGAACACCTTTGACCACAATAATAGTTGGTGTGGAAATGTTAAAAGAAGGTATGCTTGGCGATCTAACGCCCCGCGGAAAGGAAGTTTTGGAAGCTATTGGCTCAGACTGTGAAAGATTAAACCGCCTGATTGATAACTTGATGGAACTGTCCAGGATTGAATCGGGCACAATTTATGTTGAGGCTGAGCCGATAAACGTTACAGATTTGGTACAGGAGGCAGTCCGACCACTTAAGCTGCAGGCTGAACGCCAGGGTATTGAATTGATTACCAATTTGCCTCCGGAAGTTCCTCCTGTTGCTGCCGATTTCAATAAATCAGTTTGGGTGTTGACTAACCTGGTTGGTAACGCCATGCGTTACACTGACCCGGGGGGTACTATTACTGTAAGGGTAAGGCAGCGTGGGAAAAGACTCTTCTTTTCAGTTGAGGATACCGGGTGCGGTATTCCAAAAGAGCATCAGGAAAAAATATTTCGCAAGTATGTCCAGGTCAGTGGCCCCGGGCGAACGGGAGTTGGAGGTGTGGGCCTGGGCTTAGCTATAGCCAAAGATATTGTGATGGCTCACGGAGGAGAGATTTGGGTGGATAGTGATGTCGGTAAAGGGACTACATTTACTTTCACCTTTCCTGTATATCAGGATAAGCAAGCAGTTACTTTACCGGGTTCTGATCAGGATAAGGAGGTTGATTGATGAACAAACGAATTCTGCTGGTTGAAGATGAAAAAAACGTTATCCTGGGGGTTCGTACCTGCCTGGATGCAGTAGGCTATGAAGTGGAAATTGTTGAAGATGGCCAGGAAGCCCTTGATGCCGTGAGCAGGCAGCATCCCGATTTAATTTTGCTGGACCTGCTGCTGCCTAAAATAGACGGTTTTGAAGTCCTGAAAGTGTTGAAAAGTGATGAGGCAACTAAGGGCATACCAATTATTGTTTTGACAGCAAAAGCAGAAGAAGAAGATCGGCAGAGAGCAGTTGACCTTGGTGCAGACAACTATATGACCAAACCTTTTAAACCGCAGGAACTATGGGATTTATTAAAAAAATATCTTACTTGATCAATAGTAACCTTTATAGATAATGCAAAAAGAGGGCACAGTAAACTGTGCCCTTTGTTCAATGCTATTATTATAGATGCTGGTAGGTGAATTTTATGCGTGTGGCGATATGCCTGCTTGAGCTGCACATTCCCGGCGCAACTTCTTTGAAATCAAAGCGGCAGGTTATGAAAAGCCTTATCCAGAGGCTGCGTAACAGGTTTAATGTGTCAGTTACAGAGGTAGGCAGCCAGGATTTGTGGCAGCGTTCTGAACTTGGGCTTGCAGTTGTATGTCACAATGGGGCAGGCGCGGACAAGGTGCTGGAAAATATTTTCAGCTACGTGGAACAGAATAATGAAGTTGATATCATATCATCACGCCTTGAAAGATACTAGGAGGATTACCTGCTATGTTAAAACTATGCCAGGTTGCTAAAATGGCCCATTTTTACCTGGACCAAGTTATCGGTGAAGGTGATTGTGTTGTTGATGCAACAGCGGGAAATGGTTATGACACGCTTTACCTGGCTGAAAAAGTAGGTCGATCAGGGCAGGTTTATTCTTTTGATATACAAGAGAAAGCGCTGGCTGCTACAGCGGCAAGATTGAAAGAGAATGATATGACTGATCAAGTGACTTTAATCAAAGATGGGCACGAATTTATGAATAGTTATCTTCAAGAGCCGGCAGCGGCAATTATATATAATCTTGGCTACCTGCCCGGAGGGGATCACAGCATTGCAACAAGACTAAATACAACCCTGGCCAGTTTCAAACAGGCGCTGGGGTTAATCAAACCCGGCGGGTTGTTAACAGTTACCATGTACCCGGGGCATGACCAAGGTGTTATTGAAAGAGATGGTTTGCTTGCTGCTTGTGAAGGCCTGCCGTCGGCTGAATACAGTGCTGCCTGTTTCAAGCTGATTAATCGCAGTAATAGGCCGCCCGAGCTTTTAATTGTGCAGAAAGAGGGGAATAAAAAGGGTATCCGGCTCTGAAAGGATTTCTATTGTACAATGTCGAACAAAGGTGATAACTACAATAACGGAACAGGGGCAAATAAACTGACAAAGAAATGGCACTTAATTGAAAATGATTTGGCCCTGGTGGAAGATCAACTCAAGCTTGTTGTGGAATCATCAGGTCCGGAAATAAAAATGGTTGGTGAGTATATTATCAACGGCAGGGGCAAAAGGATTCGTCCCGCGTTGTTCCTTGTTGCAGCCCAGCGTAATGGTTTGGAATTAGCTCCTTTGGTTGGGGTAGCTTCAGCCCTGGAGCTGTTGCATACTGCATCACTTTTACACGATGATGTAATTGATCGGGCAGCGATACGCCGTGGCAAAGAAACGGTACATCTACATTGGAATAATAAAATTGCCGTATTAAGCGGAGATTTTATTCTAAGCCAGGTTTTTAAGATACTAGTTGACATTAAAAACTGGCAGCTGATGGATATAGTTGTCGGTATGACGCAGAAACTGGCCGAAGGGGAAGTAGAGCAGGCTTTTTGCGATATAAGTTCAGAGAATCTTGAAGCGCGCTATTTTAGCTGGATCGGCAAAAAGAGCGCTTCATTTTTTGCCGGGTGTTGTGAAGCCGGAAGCTTGTTAGGCGGCGATGATCACGATCAACAAAAGATATGGGCCAGCTTTGGTTTTAACCTGGGTATAGCTTTTCAACTGGTAGATGATCTTCTCGATTATACAGGTAGTGATCGCTTAACAGGAAAACCACTTTATGGTGACCTGAAGAATAAGGTTTTAACCCTGCCCCTGATCAGGGCGATTGCCGAGAGCGAAGGTAAGAAGAAATTAATCCTGGAATATTTTATGAAGCATGAATGCAGTAGTGAAGAAACAATTTGTAACGCAGCTTCGGTAGTCTGTCAAAGCAGTGGAATAGAATATACACGCAGTAAAGCCGGGTATTATGCGGATATGGCTATCCGGGACCTGGGTAGGTTAATGCAGGTAAGCAGCGAAAAAAGGTCAGTCCTTGAAGAAATAACTCGCGAGTTAATGAGTAGACGCGGTTAGAAAGCTGAAACCAGGGTATAACGTGCCTGCTGGCTTATGGTATTTTAAAAGATGTTGGAGGAAAAATAATGCCTGATCGAACTATTTCAAAATCAGTTATAAAGAGGCTACCGATTTATCTTCGCATTCTTGACCGTTTGATTGAACGAAAAATAGACATGATATCTTCTAAGGATTTAAGCAGCCAGTCGGGTTTTACAGCCGAGCAGATTCGTAAGGATTTAGCATATTTCGGGGCTTTTGGCACTCGTGGGGCCGGTTATAATACTGCCTATCTTCGGGAAAAGATAGTTAAAATCATCGGTCTTGACAAGAAGATTAAGACCATTGTTATCGGGGCCGGTAATCTGGGTACTGCCCTGACCAGGTATAACTCTGTGAAAAATCCCTATGTTGATGTAGTCGCTGTTTTTGATCACGACCCCCGCCTGATTGGCAAGAAAATTGACATGATCAATATTTACCCTGTTGAATCGGCGCCGGAATATATAAAAGAAAATGATATTAAAGTAGCAATTATTACAGTTCCTGCCGAGGCAGCCCAGGATATAGTGGACTTGCTGGCGGAACACGGGATCAGGGCGGTCTTAAATTTTGCCCCGGTTAAACTAAAAGTGCCAAAGGAAGTCCATGTTCACAATGCTGATTTGACTATAGAACTGCAGAGCCTTATTTATTACAGTTCGGCGGAAGAAGAACGTCTGAAAAAGCTTCAGCAGGAAGTGAAAGATGAAAAAACTGCAAAGAGCTTGCAGATCGAATAAATTTTATCACTTAGCCCCAATTGTGTTGACTTTTTGGTAAGCCTTTTGTATACTTATCTATGCACATGGAGCTGTGGTGTAGATGGTTAACATATCGGCCTGTCAAGCCGAAGACCGCGGGTTCGAGTCCCGTCAGCTCCGCCATAATGCCGAGATAGCTCAGTCGGTAGAGCAGCGGACTGAAAATCCGCGTGTCGACAGTTCAATTCTGTCTCTCGGCACCAGGTATGCGGGAGTAGCTCAGTGGTAGAGCATCGCCTTGCCAAGGCGAGGGTCGCGAGTTCGAATCTCGTCTTCCGCTCCATTTTTTTTGGCGACATAGCCAAGTGGTAAGGCAGAGGACTGCAAATCCTTCATCCCCGGTTCGAATCCGGGTGTCGCCTCCAAATTTCGCCGGAGTGGCGGAACAGGCAGACGCAAGGGACTTAAAATCCCTCGGCCATACCATGGTCGTACCGGTTCGATTCCGGTCTCCGGCACCACTACCAGTTCTAGAGATTGTGTCATCGTGATTTAGTATCAGATGAAACAATCTCTTTTTCGTTTATTACGAAGACTGTAGAATTTGTTGCAGGGTGGCTTTTCATAGACAAATGATCTTGATAAAATTACTGAGAGCCATTATATAAAAGGTTTGCCTTCAGAACTATTATCGCCCAGATTTCATGATGCTTGCTCTTTTCTTCCAAGCATCAGCGTACATTCGGGCATCAATTCCCAGTTCTTTTGAAAGCCGATTTGCTTTCCTGCTGATTAAAAAGGGAACTACTAAAAAAAATAAGAACCCAGGAATGAATAAATTACCGGTAATTAAGTATAGGGCTGCGATAAAAATAATTATTAAGCCGAAGAATAATATTGCATAGCGTCTTTCTAAATCTTTTGCTTCTTTCCACTCTTCAAATAGATGGGGGTCAGGGTCTAATCCTGCGAAATCCTCTATTTGCAGATCTTTAAAATGCACTTTTAATGAACCTCCCTTGAAGGCACTAAATACAAATAGTGTAACCGACCTTACTGCTTTATAAAAAATATTATTGCACTATTTCGCGCCCGCTACCATCAGTTTTTATACGATAAAACTTAAAGTCTTCATTACCGTTGCTGTAATAGATCCAATCACCTACTACATTGTTATCCACGGATTCGTCATCATTTATTTTCTCTCGCCCGCTGCCGTCAGTCTTGATCTTGTACAATTTATCAGCATCACTATAGTTGCGGTAATAGATCCAGTCATCGACTATGTTTATATCAATGGATTTATCATCATTTATTTTTTCAAGGCTGCTGCCATCTGTCTTGATTCTATAAATATTCCATTTGTAATCAATACTTACGAAATAAATCCAGTCGCCGACTACATTAATATGTAAAGAATCTTCGTCATTTATTTTTTCACGGCTACTGCCATCTGTTTTAATCTTATAAATATTTATACCGTCATTACGAATTACGTAATAGATCCAGCCATCTACTACATTAAGATAATCGATGTTGACGTCATCATTTATTTTTTCACGGCCGCTGCCATCAGTATGGACCTTGTATATCTTATTACCGTCATCGAAGTTACTGTAATAGATCCAGTCACCGACTACATTGATATAGTCAGAATCTTCGTCATTTATTTTTTCACGGCCGCTGCCGTCCGTTTTAATCTTATAAATACTACCACCGTCAAGTAAGTTTTTATAATAAATCCAGTCACCTGCCACATTAATATAGAGAGAGTAATCATCGTTTATTTTTTCATGGCCGCTGCCATCTGCTTTGATCTTATAAATATTAAAAACATCATCATCGTTTTGGTAATAGATCCAATCGCCTTGACGAGCAGCAACTCCCTTGTTATTGATATTTCCTACGCTATTGCCCCGTTCATTTTCCTGATAAGTTTGAGTTATGGCAACAGTTTCCGACTCGCCGCAACCGGCAATGATTCCTATAGTTGTGATAATAACAACTAACCAAAAGATAATTATCTTCAATTCTGTTATCATCTTTTTACTATAAACCATTTTATCACCTCTTCGACTGATAGATATTCATTCCTGATTTTTCTTAATTCTGCGTCTAATTGTAAATTTCCTTTTTTTTAGATTTTGTTGAGAAACTTTTGCAATTTATTTAACCCAAAAAATAACCTGTATAAAGGCCGGTTCAGAATAATTATTTTCACATCTCAACTTTCACTATTTTTCAAATTAATTTAGGTCTTGGAACAACGGTTTTAGCTTGTTAAATCAAACTTGATTTTTCGATTGATACTGTCAAACTCGATATAAACCAAACCCTACAGTAAAAGCATTATTATTGCCGATAACATCAAAGTCAGGGTAGTAATCTACCCTGACTTTGATGTTGAAAGAAGACAGAAGGGCGCTGAGGCAAACCGTTCTATTCGTCAGCTGTGCTAACTTTTCCCCTGGGTCTATCTTTATGTTTGCTTGAAGATGTTTTTCTATTATCAGAAGCTGCAAGGCTGCCAAAGCAATATCCGGCAATAAAACCACAGCTAAAAAGGAATATGGCAACAATGGCCACTATAATTCCCGTGGGGATATAGAGGTTTAGTATTAGCATTTTTTTAGCCTCCTCCTGGTGCGATTCAATTGTGTTGCCCGGTTTCTAAAACTGAGCGCAAACATCAGTTAGCTTTATTCGGCAATGATGGCAGCAATATCTGAATAAGATATAATACCAATTAATTCTCCGTTATCGTCGACTACAGGCAATCTCCTGATATCATTAGCATACATCAAGACTGCTGCTTCTGAAACAGTCATGTCAGATCTGGCTGTATGAAGATGTTTCTTGGTCATTAAAAGGCTAACTTCTTTTAGAGCCACTTCATTCAGACGGGCAAGGTATTTATTTACATCCGGTATTAATGTTGGATTATCGCTTCCTGTGCGTTTAAGAGCTGAAGGAAGGGTTAATTGAACAATATCTGATTTAGTGATCATTGATATGACCCGGTTATTGTCATCCGTGACCGGTAAACCGCTGATACGATAATCGATCATCATTTTTGCAGCATTTGAAATTTTCATATCGGGTTTAACCGATACTACCTTTGTAGTCATACAATCTTTAACAAGCATGACATTCCCCTGCCTTTCCGGGTCTATTGCTATCAAGGCAACGTATATAAAGTACTGTTAATATTTATTATCGGCATACTTTAGCATTCGCTAAACCCACAGGCTTCACATTTTAAACATCCCTCAGCCCTGATCAGGGCGCAGGTGCCGCAATCGGGGCAAATTTCCAACTGGTGATTGCCATTGACCTGTTCTGCATCGGTATCGGCAGCGGCCAGCTTGCGGAGAGTCTGCCCGATAGCATCGGGTACACTCATAATCCTGTTTGGCCCAAACCCCACTGAGCGCGCACCACCGATGCCCTCTAGCTGGGTGACTATTTCATCTACGCTTACTCCGCAGCGCAGGGCGAGAGAAATTAAACGCGCAATAGCTTCAGTAAAGGCAACAACATCGCTCCCGGCTTTACCAATCTGGGCAAAGATTTCAAACGGTTTTCCATCCGATGTATTTACAGTAACAAAGAGGTTGCCCAGGGCTGTGCGGATACTTGTGGTATGGCCACTTAGAGTTTTAGGCCGTTTGGTTGGTTTAATTGTATCGTCTTTTTCTCCATCACCCACATTTAAAACCTGTTTGGTGCGTGAGCTGTCACGGTATATGGTAATGCCTTTACACCCGGATTGCCAGGCCAGGATATAGGCATTCTTAACGTCATCGGCAGTTGCATCCTGTTCAAGGTTTATTGTTTTGCTGACGGCATTATCGGTATATTTCTGGAAGGCAGCCTGGTGTCGAACGTGCCATTTGAAATCAATTTCCATTGCTGTTTTAAATAAATCCTTATATTTTTGTGGGATTTCCGCATTAGCCGGTATTTTACCACTACGGGCGATTTCAAGAATCAGCTCTTCGCTGTAAAAACCTTCTTCACGGGCAATTTCAAGAAATACAGGATTAACTTCGGGTAGTTCCAGACCGCCTAGAATATTTTTTCTGGTAAAGGCGATGCTGAAATATGGTTCGATACCGCTGCTGGCCCCGGCCAGGATTGATATTGTTCCGGTAGGAGCTATGGTGGTGCGGGTGGCATTACGAACCCGGTCTTCTTTTTTGCCGTTGTCGTAAATGCTTTTCTCAAAATTGGGGAAAGTGCCTCTTTCTCCGGCAAGAAGAACGGATTCTTCCTTTGCTTCTTGATTAATAAATTTCATAACTTCTTCAGCTGTTTTAATTGCTTTTTCGCTGTCATAGCGAATACCCAGCCTGACCAGCATGTCGTGCCAGCCCATAATGCCAAGACCGATTTTGCGGTTGCCTTCCCTGTGCATCTTGGCTATTTCAGGAATTACGTAATTACTGGCGTCTATCACATTATCCAGGAAACGGACAGCTGTCCTGATGGTTTTTTTCATGTTGTCCCAGTCGATTTTACCGTCGGCAGTAACCATTTTGCCCAGGTTAATAGATCCCAGGCAGCAGGCTTCGTAAGGTAAAAGGGGCTGTTCTCCGCAGTTATGCACCACTAATCCGTTAGCATCGAAGGCATTAATACCGGGAACCTGAACATCATATACAGTCTCCTGTCCTGCAGAATTTACCGAATCAATGGTGGCTAAAAAGCGTTCCCGGTTAAGACTGCGGCAGTATGTAGCAAGGGCGTTTTTCAATTTATCAGCTTTCGATCTGTCGCTGAAACCGATCTTTTCGGCATAAACTGCCAAATTATCCCTGGTTATTATAAGCTCATGCTGCGGCTTAGTTTCATAAAAGGCGCTGCCCTGGTTATTGTCAGGCAATTTGGTTAGCTGTTTATTACGCCTGTTCTTGTATATTCTGGAGACGATCCCGAAACGGGCCAGCATTCTTTGCACAGCTTCAAGTCTTTCCAGGTTACTCTGAGCCAGGCGAATTGAGATGCCTTTATGCTGGTTGCCCTGCAGTGATCCGTCTGCATCAAAGAAACCTTTAAGCATGCCCTTGTAAAAATTTGACGAAGTATGTGTTTCCAGGTAAGGAGTAATGGCTTTGTTTCCGGGGGTCATGCCTAAAGCCAAAGCAATTTCCTTGATTGCAGCAAGGCTCATTCTATATTCGTTTCGCCCGGATACCTTCCAAAAGCCTTCAAAATCACTGCGGTGGGGCAAGCTGAAGGCTGCCTCTTCAGCAGCGCATACAATGCCATCTTCGGACTGATCGGGCCAGGCGGAAAGCAGGGCTTTGTCTTGCTTTAAGGTGCCATCGCCGATTAACAGGCCCATTAAATAGCCTTCCTTTTCTCCATAAAGACCCGGCCAACCTTTAAATTCACGATGATCATTTAAAATGATTTCGTCGCCTGGCTTAAGGTTGGATGTATTAGCCCATTCACTTTCCAGTTTGTACCTGGTTTTCCTTTTAACCCTGAGCACAGGATGGTCGGCGGTAGCTGTTAGACGATAACCCTCTTTAGTGACAATTGAAAAAAGCGGTTTAATGCCGGTTGAGAAAAAGCCTTCTTCTGTAGTTGCATACTCCTTGCCATTTATGATCAGGTTGGCTTTCCTGCCAATCAGCTCTTTTACCTGTCTTGGCCCTTCAGAAGTAGTGACAAAGGTGTCTCCCGATACGCAAGGATTGGTAGTTTCATAATGCCCAACCTGCGGAGTGGGGTTGTAACGATTCATCTGGTCAATGAAGATGATACCCGGATCGCCTTTAGCCCATGCTTTCTGGACGATTAGATCGAAAACCTCCCTGGCATCAAGCCTGATCGGTTCTCCCGTTTCAGGGTCGCAGTATTCCTGATTTGTCCGTGGGTTAATCAGGCTATACATATATTCGGGATCTTCGCCAATTGCTTTGCGCATGAATTCATCGGAGACAGTGACAGAAAGGTTAAAGTTGGTGATCTCATCTTCATTTTCTTTACAGACAATAAAATCGATAATATTGGGGTGATTATATCTCAAGGAGCCCATATTTGCTCCCCGTCTTGTTCCACCCTGCTTAACTGCTTCTGTAGCTGCATCAAATATTTTTAAAAAAGAGAGGGGGCCGCTGGCCACGCCGTTTGTTGATTTAACCAGGTCATTACTGGGACGGAGACGATCAAATGCAAAGCCTGTACCACCACCGGTTTTCTGGACCAAAGCCATATTCTTCAGAGCAGTAAATATTCCTTCCATGCTGTCTTCAAGTGGCAGGACAAAGCAGGCACTCAACTGCTGAAGTTCACGTCCGGCATTCATCAGAGTCGGGGAATTAGGCATGAAAAATGCTTGAGCTAACATATTATAAAAGCTATCTTCCCGGTCCTTTACAGCCTGCTCGTCACTGCCGTAGTTTTTATCTATTGAAGCAATGTTGGCGGATACCCGGCGCAGCAGGTCTTCCGGCGTTTCCACGGGATTGCCTTTTTCATCCTTGATCAGGTAACGTTTTTCGTAGGTAATAAGGACATTTTGACTTAAATTCATAGGGTAGTTCCTCCTGGATATTTATATTGTGTAATTTAGCGGCCCGGTTCATTTTCCGGAAGGCCAGTTTCTTTCGTTTAATAATCTATATTCTATGTCTCTTGCTTTTTTCATTCATTTTAAATAAAATAATTTTGTTTTTAACTTCATATTTATCTACCATAGTTATCTATAGTGAAAATTACCCTTTTTTCACTTGGTAAGCAATGATATAATAACAGGTAGGTTTTTTTTGTTTTGATGTTACGTAAAGGAGGGTAAGGTTCAGACTATGGCTAAAGAAAAAACACGTAAGCAGCTTAAAAGACAGCGTAAGAAGAGAAGACGGGCCAAGAAAAGAAAGAGGTTGAAGGGCCGGACCTAGTTAGCCGCCTGGCGGCTGTACAATAAATGGGAGGAGGTGCAGTTTTGCCACTTTACGAATTTTTTTGCTCCGATTGCAACAAAAAGTTTGAAGAGCTTTGCAGCGGTTCTGTTGACAAAGTCAGGTGCCCAGCCTGCGGAAAAGAATCACCCAGGGTTATATCATCTTTCCGAACCGGAAAGAGTTCCACCGGCGGCGGAACTGCCTCCTCGGGCTGTGGTGGGTGAAGCAGTTCCAACTGCAGCAGTTGCTGACAGGTAAATTTTACAATTAGCAGCAAGGGGGCGCTTATGGCAAAGTACATTTTTATTACCGGCGGAGTTGTGTCATCTCTGGGTAAAGGTATCACAGCGGCATCTCTCGGCTGCTTGTTGAAAAACAGAGGTCTTAAACTAACCATCCAAAAGTTTGATCCCTACATCAATTACGATCCCGGAACTATGAGCCCTTACCAGCACGGAGAGGTTTTTGTCACTGAAGATGGGGCGGAAACGGATCTTGATCTGGGGCACTATGAACGTTTTATTGATGAACATTTAACTCGCAACAATAATGTTACTGCCGGAAAGATCTACTGGTCAGTAATTGAAGGTGAGCGGGATGGTTTATATAATGGCAATACAGTCCAGGTAATTCCCCATATTACTGATCAAATTAAAAAATGTGTTACCAAGGCCGAGCAGCAAAGTGATCTTGACCTGGTTATTACCGAAATTGGCGGAACTGTGGGCGATATTGAAAGCCTGCCTTTCTTGGAGGCCATTCGCCAGCTACGGTATGAGATTGGCTGGGAAAATGTATTGTTCATTCATGTGACGCTGGTTCCCTTTTTACGCATGTCTGGTGAGCTAAAAACCAAGCCGACACAGCATAGTGTAAAGGAATTGCGCTCAATCGGTATACAGCCTGATTTGATAGTTTGCCGGACTGAACAGCATCTTGGTGATGATCTGAAAAGAAAAATAGCTCTTTTCTGCAACGTTCAGCCGGAAGAGGTTGTTGAAAATATTGACACTGACATAATTTATGAAGTACCCCAGCTGCTCAGGGAACAGAATCTTGACCAGATGGTTGTAAATAAGCTTAACCTCGCGTGCGGGCCCGGAGATATGTCTCAATGGGGGAATATGGTTGAGCAGGCCAAGAGTTTGCAGGCAGAAGTATCTGTTGCTCTAGTCGGCAAGTATATAGCCCTTCCCGATGCCTACATCAGTATTAATGCCGCCCTGGATCATGCCGGAATGGAACACAATGTAAAAGTTAATACTGTGCTGGTTCAGGCCGAGGATATTGAGCAGGGGAAAGCCGGTAATATACTGAACGAAGTTGATGGAATTCTGGTGCCGGGAGGGTTTGGCGAGAGAGGAATTGAAGGTAAAATTGAAGCTGTACGTACGGCCCGCGATAACCAAATACCTTTTCTCGGCCTCTGTCTCGGTATGCAGTGCGCTGTAATTGAGTTTGCCCGTAATGTTGCCGGTATTAGTGAAGCGAATAGCACTGAATTCGATTCAGATACACCTGACCCGGTAATCGATTACCTGCCCGGGCAAAAAGATAATACCCGTATTGGAGGAACGCTGCGGCTTGGCGCATATCCCTGTACGATAAAAAAGGGTACCCTGGCGGAAAAAGCTTATAAACAGGAAGAAATTTCAGAAAGGCATCGCCACAGGTACGAATTTAATAACAGTTATATCAAATTATTGGAAGAGGCCGGAATGATATTCAGCGGTTATAACCGTCAGGATGATCTGGTTGAAATGATTGAACTGAAAGATCATCCCTGGTTTCTGGCGGTCCAGTTTCATCCCGAGTTTAAATCGCGCCCGACCCGGGCTCACCCGCTTTTCAGGGATTTTATCGGGGCGGCAATAAAGAGGCAAAAGTCCCGGGGTTGCTGATTACCCTGGTGGCTGTTTCGGCCATGGAGATGCGGCAGTCCATACTGTTTTTCTGAATAAGGCGAAAAGCCTCTTCTTCACTAAGTGAATATTTTTTGATCAACAGGCGTTTAGCCCTGTCGATAATTTTCTGTTCATCAATTTTTTGCTGAAGGGATGCAATCTTTGAATGCATCCTTTTTTTGCGGGCATATTCGCTGCATACAGCATTAGCAACAGCAATTAGAACCTGCTGTTTTACAGGGTAATCAAGGGAAACATAACCATCGATTTTTGTAGTTCCGGTGTTAATATAGATAGCTGCAGCGAGGGCGTCGTTTTCAATGATGTCGGCAAGTTCGCTGATATTTCCTGGCGGCAGCTCAGTGTCAACCACGACAAGCCAGGGCTGTACTGAACGTAACAGGCGTAGCAATGAGGGTATGTTTTTTGCGTTACCAGCCGAGTAGTAGCCGGCCTGATTAAGAACGGTTGAGATGAACTGTTTAAATGCCGCGTTGTTAGTGCCGATGCAGTAATCACAGTTATTATTTAGCATACGGTTCTCCTTGCAGCGTTGATTCTTTTTATATACTATGGTTATTTTCAAACAATGGCAAGTATAGACGATGTTGGAGCGGAATTTTTCTTCCAGTTTTTAATCAGGATAAGTGATCCGGGCAGCCCCTGTTAAGCGGCAGGGGCTGCCCGGACATTTTACTTTTAAAGAATTTGGCTAGAACCTTGCCAGATATTGTTTAACTTCCCAATCGTGCACCTGGATCCGGTAATCAAGCCATTCCTTCATTCTGCCTTCGCGGAAGCGATCGTAAATATGTTTTCCAAGAGCTTCCTGTATAACCTTGTCTTTATCGAGTTCTATTATTGCATCATATAGGGTACCCGGTAAGCTTTCAATGTTGTGCTGTTCTTTTTCTTCATCGCTCATGGTATAGATATTCAGGTTAACCGGATCAGGCGGATCAATTTTGTTTTCAATACCGTCAAGGCCGGCACGGAGCATAACGGCGAAAGAAAGGTATGGGTTGCAGGAAGGATCGGGGCTGCGTAACTCACACCTGGTACCGATGCCCCTGCGGGCAGGTATCCTGATTAGCGGGCTGCGGTTACGGTATGACCAGGCGATATAAACTGGTGCTTCATAACCGGGCACCAGGCGTTTATATGAGTTAACAAGCGGGTTTGTAACGGCAGTAAAACCTTTGGCATGTTTAAGCAGGCCGCCGATAAACCAGAGCATTTCCTGGCTGATTTCGTCCGGAGCTCCGGGATCGTTGAAAATGTTCTTGCCATCTTTAAAAAGTGAGAGATGGGTGTGCATACCGGAACCGTTAATCATGGCGATCGGCTTCGGCATAAATGTAGCATAGAGACCGTGTCTCTGGGCGATTGTGCGGATTACAAAGCGGAATGTGGAAAGATCATCTGCTGTATGCAGGGCATCGCCGTATTTAAAATCTATTTCATGCTGTCCGGGGGCCACTTCATGATGAGATGCTTCAATTTCCAGTCCCATCTGCTCCAGGCCCAGGACCATATCGCGGCGGGCGCTTTCGCCACGGTCGGTCGGGGCAAGGTCAAAATATCCTCCCTTATCGTGTGTTTCCAAGGTGGGTGCGCCGCTTTCATCGGTATGGAACATAAAAAACTCTGCTTCAGGACCGCAGTTCATCGTATAGCCTTTTTCAGCGGCTAAAGCGATCATTTTTTTAAGCTGGCTGCGGGGGCAGCCGGCAAATGGCTCGCCCTCGGGCGTATAAACATCGCACATTAGCCTGGCTACACCATTTTCACTGGGGCTCCAGGGGAAGACAGTAAAGGTATCAAAGTCCGGCCTGAGATACATGTCTGACTCTTCAATTCTTACAAACCCTTCAATTGACGATCCGTCAAACATCAGCTCGTTATCGAGTGCTTTTGGCAGTTGGTCCGAGGTTATCGCCACATTCTTTAATTGCCCTGAAAGATCGGTAAACTGCAGGCGGATAAACTTCACTCCTGATTCTTTTGCCATGGCGAGAACGTCATCTTTTGTTTTACCCATTAACAACAGCTCCTTTTGTATTAAATAAAAATAAAAACGCCCGCCTGCAGTCATATGACTGAATGACGGGCGCCTTTGCCCAAAAAAAGTATATACGTTTTTACAGTTAGTGTCAATAGTTTGGCCCAAAAAAAGTTATGATAAGCCAGTCGATATTTTCTGCCTCTTAAGAGTAAATAAAAGGAATTAATAAAATGATGTAGAAATAATAAAAACAATTGCCAGATGCATGCAGGGCGAAGAGAAGCTAATATAAGAATCAGGCACAAGAGGAAACCATATGGTCAGGTGGCGATAGTAAATATGTTTTTTGGGAAGAAAAAGAAGCAAGATACTTATATCGCCCAATCAGAAGAAACAAAACCGACAAAAAGGAAAAAAACAGTAGCAGCCCGGGTTAGTCGTGCGCTCCAGGTGATCCCATCTAACTTTCAACATGTTGGTGCCAGGGAAAACCAGGAAGATGCTTTTGCTATATCTGATTTCAGCAATGACAAGTTTGTAGAGGACAACGGCATTCTCGCTCTCGTTGCCGACGGTATGGGTGGGCTTGAACTCGGAGAGGAAGCTAGCACTGTTGCCTCGGCTGCATTTATGAAAACATATGAAAATAGAAAAGTCTCAGAAACAATAGCCCAGACCATGAAGCGTGCTATGCTAATAGCCAATACTGCTGTATTTGATTTGGCGTATGGCCAATTTGAAGAACACGATCTCGGCACCACTATAGTTGCAGCAGTTATTATCGGCAATCACCTACATTGGATATCCGCTGGCGACAGCAGAATATATCTCTATCGGAATAACAGTTTAAAGCAGTTAACCAGGGATCATATATATGCCAATTATCTCGAAGATGATGTTACCAATGGCAGGTTGACAGCGCAGGAAGCGCTTGAGCATCCCGAGAGGGATTATCTGACCAGTTATTTGGGTCTGGCCGATTTAAAAGAAATATGTCAGGAGGAAGAGCCTCTTGATTTGCTGAACGGTGACAAAATATTACTCTGCAGTGATGGACTGACTAATACACTGACTGAAAATGAAATTATTACTGTTCTTCGCAATAGTTTTAATAACGTAGCTGAAGAGATGGTTAAAGAGGTTTTAACTAAAAATAATCCACATCAGGATAACGTGACAGTAGTGGTGCTGTCAATATTGTCGGGATGATCACATTAAAAGGGGCGGTGCATTTGCTTTTATTCCTGTAGCCGGATTAATTATATTGATACTGGGGGGGTACTATTTAAAAGTAGTTTTTGCTATACTGTTCGGTCAGCTCTATCGGCAAACCAATCCGGTTTAATAAAAAAGTGGAGGGATGGTTTCATGAGAATAACCTTAACGCGTTCGTTAATACTTTTAGCAATTGCAATCTTAATGATTATTAGTGTTTGCAGCCCCGCCTTTGCCCAGGAAGCAGTAGACAGAGCGTCCAAGAGTGTAGTGATGATAGCCTGGAAATTGCCGAATACCGAGGCCTGGAGGGATGCCTTAAGGGACCCCATCACAGGTGATTTCGATGAAAGCGATCTTTATGTTCACATGGGCAGCGGTTTTTTAGTTGGTGTTGATGATACAGCGGAATTCCGATATGTTGTAACAAATTTTCATGTTATAAACCGGAATCGCGCCCTTGACTGGCCGAACCCTTTCCGGGTAAGAAATGTTGAAGAAATAGGCCTGTATCTTGTCAGGGCCAGGGATGACTATGTTCCGATTGCGGTATACGATTCGTTGATGACCTCCGATATATCAGTCCTTGAAATAGACCCCAGGCACCGCTTGTTTGGTTATGAAGTGCTTGAGTTCGGTCATACCGGAATGGTACAGCGCGGTGAAGAGGTTTATGCTATTGGTTACCCCGGGATTGCTGAAGTGTTGTCAGATTTGAATACGGCGCATTACTCGGATTCAACTATTACGAAAGGGATTGTCAGCAGAATAACTTCTTCGGAAGGAGTCCCGGTTTTTCAAACTGATACAGCGATCAGTGGTGGAAATTCTGGTGGACCATTGGTTAACAGGGATGGAGTTGTTATCGGTATAGCCTCGGGTGGCATAGTGAGAATAACCGGCGATGCGGTGATTCCTTCAGAAATTAACTACGCCGTGCAGATAGACGTCTTGACAGATTTTCTACGTTCAAGAGGAATCCCCTATATCGAAGCAGGAGCGGGTGCCCCTGTAGTAGATCAAACAGCTGAAGAACCTCCGGTACCTGAACCCGAACCGATTACTGAGCCCGAGCCACAGCCCGAACCGGTAGTAGAAACAACCACCCCGCCGGTTGAAGAAAGCGGTTTTCCGATCATGTATGTTGCCATAGGTGCAGCAGCTTTAATTATTGTTATAGTGTTAATAATACTTTTAAGCAGGGGCAATAAGCCGGCACCTGCCAGGGCTTCAGTTGGGTCACCTCCCATGCAGGCTCCCCCTACCCAACGGGCATCAACTTCTCCGGTAACCCAGGCCAGCGTAAAAACTGCAGCCGCCCCGGTAACAAAAGCGAAGCCAGTTGGGCCCAGGGCCAGTGTGAAGGGTATTTCAGGTCACTTTGCCGGGCAGAAAATTGAACTAATCCAGGGGCAACTGATTATAGGACGTGACCCCAAGCTTGCTCAACTTGTTTATCCACAGTCTTTTGAAGAAGTTAGCAGGAAACATGTTACTATTTCTTATGATGAAAATGCTCAAAGGTTCAGCCTTGAAGATTCATCTTCAAATGGCACCTTTCTGCCTTCCAATCAAAGACTGGAGACAGGTAAGACCCACTATTTGAATACGGGTGATCGTTTCTATATTTCCGATTCAAAAGAGCTATTTGAGCTTACCTTAGAATAAACGCCAAAGCTATTTAAGCTGTAAAAAATCAGTTAGAAGGTTTTTATGTGTTTTGGTAAATCATCCCGGTGACTTTTGTCACCGGGATGGCAAAACGGATACGAATAAGATCAAGACGTGAGGGAGTGTGGAGATGGATTCTTTAACAAGATGCGAAAAGGGACACTATTATGATTCAAGCAAACACAGCAGTTGCCCCTTTTGTGGAGTCCAAAACCTGGATATATCGATTAAAAAAACAATGGCTAAAAGACCTGGCAGCGGGGAACCCGGTGCTTCCAATGATGGTAAAACGGTTGGGGTTTTTAAAAAGAAGCTTGGTATTGATCCGGTAGTTGGCTGGCTGGTAGCCGTTCAAGGCCCTGAAAAAGGAAAAGATTACCGCATTACTGCAGAAAAAAACTTTATTGGCAGATCAGACAAAATGGATGTCAGTATTCCTGGTGATGATTCCATATCAAGGGATAATCACGCCATTGTTAGTTTCAGTCCCAAGAATAAAACCTACCGCCTTTATCCAGGGGAAGGCAGGGGGCTTGTATATTTAAATGATGAAGAGGTTATCACTCCGGTGACTCTTTCACCCTATGATGTAATTGAAATCGGACAGTCACAACTTGTGTTTATACCATTTTGTGGTGAACAATTCGAATGGAAAAAGGACGAAGAAAAAGAGTAGTATTGTAACCCTAAAGTAACCAAAGGGTGTTAAAGATGGACTTGAATCATCTGTGTATGGGCTGTATGGGTATTAAGGGAAATAAAACAGAATGTCCTCTGTGTGGTTGGGTTGAGGGTGCCCGGCCTGAATCAGCTATGCATCTACCGCCTCGGTCAGTAATTAATGAAAAATATTTACTGGGCAGAGTTCTCGGCCAGGGCGGTTTTGGAATTACTTACCTGGCCTGGGATATTTATTTGGATCGTATGCTGGCTGTGAAGGAGTTTTTCCCCAGGGAGCTTGCCTGTAGAATGGCTGAAAACAGCGAGGTATTTTTATATTCCTATGAGATGGCTGAACAGTATAATTATGGGTTAGAAAAATTTCTTGCTGAAGCTAAAACCCTTGCCCTCTTTGAGGGGCATCCCAATATAGTTACAGTTAGGGATTTTTTTAAAAGCAATAATACTGCCTACCTGGTTATGCCTTACCTTGAAGGTATTAATCTTTACGATTATCTCGCCCAGAGGGGGGAGCAGCTTTCATTCGAAGAAGCAGTTCAAGTGATGATGCCTGTGCTTGATGCTCTGAATGCCATACATGAAGAAGGTTTACTGCACAGGGATGTAAGTCCGGATAATATATTCATTACCACTGAAGGCAGGGTAATACTGCTTGACTTTGGTGCTGCGCGCCACGCAATGGGCGAAAAAGCAAAAAACATGTCAATCATATTAAAACCTGGCTATGCTCCTGAAGAACAGTATCGGAGCAGGGGCAAGCAGGGCCCCTGGACAGATATTTATGCTGCTGCAGCTACATTTTACAGGATAACTACCGGTAGAATGATCCCTGATTCACTTGATCGTTTAAGCGATGATCCCTTGGTCAGGCCTACTGCTTTAGGATTTTCATACAGCCCCGCTGCAGAGGAGACCTTAATGACTGCCCTTGCTGTAAAAGCAGAAAATCGTTTCAAGGCTGTAGCTGACTTTCAAAAGGCATTGTGGGATGCTCTTAATGAGCAGGGTGGTCGCATAACGACCGGCCAGGGAGATTTATACCAGGACCGAACAGTTGCAGAAGATTCGCAGCAAACTGTTGGCAGCACTGGATTAGAAAACGGGTTTAGTCATGAAAACTGCGAGCCGAACAATTTGTACCACGTCGAATCGCTTATTCCGCGTCCTGTCAGCCATACGGGCAATGAAATAACAGTTGGAAGGGATCCCGGTAATGTACTTGTTTTAAACGACAGTACCGTATCCCGTTATCATGCCCGCATTTATTACTATTCAGGTGAGTGGTATGTTGCTGATTTAAACAGTACCCACGGTACTTTTATGAACGATACCAGGGTTGAGAGTGATATGAGATTGCTTGCTAATTCTCATTTAAAATTCAGTCATACTGAAATATTTTTTGATGGAACCAAATTTTATGCAAAAAATGGTAATATGTTGTTTTCAACTGAAGATAGTGCTGCCGGTGCGGTCAGCAGTAACGTTGGAGTATTATCTAAAACAAGCCGGCGTGGTAATAAGCTTTTGCTGGCTATTGCTTCAGCAATGTTGGTTATTGTGGTTATTGCTGTAATGCTGATTAACAACCAAGGCCAGAAAGAACCGGTTGCCCTTATATCAATTGGTAGCCATGGGGAAGCAGTTAGGGAAGAAGATAATCATTCAGCTTCTGCCGGGTCCTTAAATGATGAATTGATTGAAACCGGTACTATTGCTTACCTGGGAGGAACTTATACCGGACAGTTAAAAAACGGTTTGCCTCACGGTGAAGGAAGCTTGATTTATGAAGTCGAGCAGACCTCAGCCGGGCTTGTGCAGCGTGGAGAACGTAAATATGATGGACAGTGGCTGGATGGGCAGATGCATGGTGAGGGAGTAATGACTTACCCGGATGGGACAAAAAGAATTGGGATTTGGGAGAATAACAACTTTATAGGTCGGTAAGAAATGAGGCGTGGAAAATGTATGCTGGAAGACTAATAAAAATATCGTTTTTTATAATTATAGTTATTATTGTCATAGGCACGGTTGCTTATGCTGAAGATGAGGTTCCAGTTACAGGCATATATATGGAAACCACAGAACTAGTCATGAAAATTTTTACGACTGAAGAATTATCTGCATGGGTAATACCTGCAAGTGCAAGCAATAAAAAAGTTAGCTGGTATTCAGGTGATAAAAATAAGGTCCAAATAATTGAAAGAAGTGGGTCGACAGTTGTAATAGAGGCTTTGAGTCCGGGTACAACTAATATTTATGCAACTACTGAAGATGGTCAGTTCCAGAATTATTGCAGGGTTGAAGTTGTTGTGCCGATCAGCAAGATATTCCTGGAACCTCTTGAAGTTGTCCTGGCCCCTGGTGAAGAGGTGCAGTATGAGGCAACGGTCGAACCTCAGTATGCTACTGTCTCAGATTTAATTTGGCAGTCCAGTGATAATGGGGTAATAACAGTTGATCAAAATGGCCTTGCTACAGCTTACAGGAGTGGAGAAGCACGGATTATAGCCAGAGCTGAAGATAATGATCAGATTTTTACTTTCAGTAATGTTACTGTTGAAGAGAGCGAGGCAGATGAAAGTGTTGACCAGCTGATCTCTGCTGCCAATGATGATGAAGGTATGACTGAAGAGGTTGAACAGCCTGAGGTTGATGAAGTTGCGGCAGAAGAACAACCAGTTGATAGCCCAACTGATTATGATAACTATATTTTCCTGGGGTTGGGTGTCATTGTTCTCATTATTGTTGTGCTGCTCGTATTGTTTATAAAGCAGCGCAGGACAGCTTAATGAATAGTAACATGAGTTTTTGTTTACAGTAAATATAACTAAACTGAGATTTCTCAAAAGGGAAAAGCAACATGAAAATTGATGTTTCCATGCTTTCTAACCCCGGTGGACGTAAGGTTAATGAAGATTATACCGACTACAACATTCTTGACGAGTTCGGTTGCTATATCATGGCTGATGGGCTGGGTGGTCATCGCGGTGGTGATATTGCTTCAAAAGCTGTAGCTAAAAGTATAATATCTTCGTTCAATGCGTCCCCCGGTTTTTCAACTGAAAAGTTACAGGAATATATGCGAAATGCCGCCTTGGCCCTTGAACAACTAAGAAGTGCAGAAAGAAAGGAGTCGTCTTTAAAAACAACCCTGGTCGTCTTGTTAACCGGCGAGGACAAGGCCTGTTGGGCTCATGTTGGTGACTCCAGGCTATACCTGTTTAGGTCGGGCAGGCTTGCTTTTCAGACCAGGGATCACAGTGTCCCGCAGCATCTGGCCGACAGCGGTAGTATAACAGCAGATGAGATTCGCTTTCATGAAGATCGTAACAGGTTGACAGCCTCTTTTGACAGCAGTAATTTCAACAAAATTCGCTATTCAGATAAGCCGGTGCGGTTAGAGGAGGGGGACCGTTTTCTTTTATGCAGTGACGGGTTTTGGGAATATGTTATAGAATCAGAGATGGAAGATAGCCTGGCTCAAAGCAGAACGACTCAAAAGTGGCTTGAGATTATGGAAGGAAAGGTTATCAGTAAAGCAGAGGAAGGTCACGATAATTATTCTGCACTTGCATTAATTGTTTCTTAGTATATTATTACAACATATATCTATTTTAGCCGGTAGAAGCGAATGGAGTGATTCCTTTGGATATTGATAGATTATGCATGGGTTGTATGACAGAAAAACCGGGTGATGAAGCTAAATGTTCAAACTGCGGCTTTGTTGAAGGAACAGCGCCTGAATCACCTTTATACTTGCCACCGCGCACAGTTCTTGAGAATAAGTACCTTGTTGGTCGGGTGCTCGGGCAGGGCGGTTTTGGCATAACTTATCTGGCCTGGGATCTCAATCTGAATGTTAAACTGGCGATTAAGGAATACTTTCCCCAGGATCTTGCCTCAAGGGCTGCCGGGCATAGCCAGGTGTCGGCATACAGTGGAAGTATGGGTAGCCAGTATGAATACGGCCTGGATAAGTTCCTCCAGGAAGCACGGACCCTGGCCCAGTTTGAAGGGCATCCCAATATCGTTTCAGTTCGCGATTTCTTCAAAGCTAACGGAACTGCTTATTTTGTAATGAGCTATGTAGAAGGAATTACTGTTAAAGAGCATTTGGCGAATGCCGGTGGAGTGTTGCCGGTTGACCAGGCCCGGGGCATTTTAATGCCTGTTATGGATGCCCTGAAGGAGGTCCATTCGGTAAATATCCTACACCGCGATATAAGCCCGGATAATATTTTTATCAACAAAAAAGGTCAGGTGATCTTGATCGATTTTGGCGCTGCCCGCCAGGCAATTGGTGAAAAAGGGCGAAGCTTGTCGATAATTCTCAAACCCGGTTATGCCCCTGAAGAACAATATCGAAGTAAGGGAGTGCAGGGGCCTTGGACCGACATTTACGCTATCGCAGCTACTTATTACCACCTGGTAACCGGTAAACAACCGCCCGAGGCGCTGGAACGGCTTGTCGAAGATCCCTTGGAACCGCCATCGAAACTGGGTGCTGCGCTTAACGATGACGAAGAAAAAGCTTTATTAAAAGCTCTTGCTGTCCGTGCTGAAGACCGTTTTCAAAGTATCCAGGACTTTCAGGATGTGTTGATGGGTAAATGCACGGGTGGTGTAACTGCCCCGACTCCTGCTGCTATAAATCAGGCAGCTGGTGCTGCTGTAAAAACTGAAACTGAAAAGAAAGCAATCCCTTTGAGCCTGATTATCGGTGTGGTTGCCGCCCTGGTAATTGGCGCCGGGGGGTATGGACTTTGGGCCAGTGGAGTTTTAGGTGGAAGTGATGCGGATGTTACTACAGATCAATCCGTTGGAGCAGGGCCGGAAGTAGAAAACGAAATTGATGCTGCTGTTAACGAGGGTAGTGTACAAACAGAAGCCAATTATTTTGGGAACAGCGGAGGGAATATTAGTAATGGTGGTCTGGCTGCTCTCCAGGGCGATCAAATTTTCTTCCGCAGTAACCAGGGGGGAAGTCTGCAGGTGGGAACTTCCGGTTCGGGTGAAACAAGGGCAATCAGTGTGGATTCTGCCTGGTTTATTAATGTATCCGGAGATTATATTTATTACAGCAACCGTGATGATAATAATAGAATATACAGAGTTGACCGGAATGGCGGAAACAGGGAGTCACTTACAGACAACGGAGCCTGGTTCACAACGCTGGCAGACGGTTGGCTCTATTATCTTGATGAAAGCGATGATTATCGTCTTTACAGAATCAGCAGCAGCGGAGAGGGGAAGACAAGGCTTAGTGAAGATACCGCATGGTCTCTATATATAGAAGAAGACTGGATCTACTATGCTAACCGTGATGATGGAAATAAAATTTACCGGGTTAGTTCTGATGCCGGCCAGAAAGAAAAAATTAATGATAACGCTTCATCCAGTATAAATGTGGCTGATGGCTGGGTTTATTATATTAATGAGGATGACGGATCAAGTATTTATAGAATGAAGACTGATGGCTCTGAAAATGAAAAAGTAATTGAACAGCCAGCCTGGTTTATCAATGTTGCTGATGGTTGGATCTACTATGCCGACGAAGAGGACGAATTCTCGCTGAATAAAGTAAAAACAGACGGTACAGGAAGAGTTAAACTGGTATCCGAAGCGGTTCGCTACATAAACGTAATCGGTGACTGGATACTTTACATGGATCAGGCCGAACAGGATAACATCTATAAGGTTCGCCTGGATGGCAGTGGACGTAACTTGTTGGAAAGCGGTTTTTAGTAACAGATGAAGAAGAATCAAGAAGTCCGGTTTAAGCCTGAATTAAGCTGAAGTTTTGTGAAGCAGATAATGTGATTTGGCAGCAGGCCCCGGGTTTAAACGGGGTTTTGCTTTTTATAGAATAAGTTTCACCAGTTAAGTTCCTGATTGCTCAAGACCGGGAATCTGGCAGTTTGAAAGGAGAATTTATTAAATTGATGAAGCATTTTTTGGCTGACGATTCCGGCAGCTTGCGTGAAAAGGTTGTAATCCTTGATTTTGGCGGTCAATACAGTATGTTAATCGCCAGAAGAATCAGGGAGGCAGGCGTATATTGCGAACTTGTTCCTTATAATACGGCCTGGAATGATATTGCCGCTCTTAATCCTGCCGGCATTATTCTTTCCGGAAGCCCTGCTTCTGTGCATGGAAATGATGCTCCCCGCTGTGATCTTGCTGTTTACGAAGGTAAAGTGCCAATTCTCGGTATCTGTTACGGAATGCAACTGCTGGCCCTGGAACTAGGCGGGAAAGTGGCAAAAGGTAACCGTTCCGAGTTTGGCCGAACATCATTCAGTATAGTTGAGAAGAACCCTCTTTTCTCCGACGAATTGTTCAATGATAAAGAGAACAACTGTGGCTGGATGAGTCACCAGGACGAGGTATTGAATACACCACCCGGTTTCTCGGTATTAGCCCGCACAGAAAATAATACCCTGGCGGCTATCGGCAGTCACGAAAAAAAGATATACGGTGTTCAGTTTCATCCTGAAGTTTTTCACACTCCCGGAGGAAACAGCGTTCTAAAGGCATTCCTGTTCAATGTCTGCCGGTGTGAAAAAACCTGGAGCCCGGGCAGTTTTATTAATGATGCTGTAAGTATGATCAGGAATACCCTTGGTGAAAAGGATAAGGTGGTATGTGCTTTAAGCGGTGGTGTGGATTCCTCGGTCGTGGCCTTTTTGTTGGATAAAGCTGTAGCGGACAGGGCTGTCTATATTTTTGTGGATCATGGATTATTGCGATTGGATGAGGCAAAGCAGGTTGTAAAATTATTCCAGGAAAGGTTGAAAGGACGTTTTATACATATTGACGCCCGAAAACAATTTTTGGATAAATTAACCGGCATCATGGACCCTGAAGTAAAAAGAATGATCATCGGTGCTGAGTTTATTAATGTTTTTAAAGAAAAAGCCCTTTCCATGGGAGATATTACTTTCCTGGCCCAGGGTACTATTTATCCGGATGTAATCGAAAGTGGTACGGTTAACGGATCAGCTGTTATAAAGTCACATCACAACGTTGGTGGTTTGCCGGATGAACTTGGTTTTGATTTAATTGAACCGCTGCGTGAACTTTTTAAAGATGAAGTTCGCCTGGTAGGGTCTGAATTGGGACTGCCTGACTCGATATTAAAAAGACAACCATTCCCGGGCCCCGGTTTGGCTGTCAGGATTATTGGTGAAATTACAGAAAACAAACTGCTACTGCTTCAGAAAGCGGATGCGATATTTCGGGAAGAGATTGATAAAGCCGGCTTGAAAGATGATCTGTGGCAGTATTTTGCTGTATTAACAGGAGTTAATGTGGTCGGGGTTAAAGGGGATGATCGTCATTACGGTCCGGTCATAGCTCTGAGAGCTGTGCTGTCGGAAGATGCCATGACTGCCGATTGGGCACGCCTGCCGCACGACCTTCTTGAGAAAGCTTCGGCCAGAATCACTGGTGAGATAGCAGAAGCAGCACGTGTGGTTTATGATATTACCTCCAAACCGCCAGGCACAATAGAGTGGGAGTAGCCGGGCAGTGAGCCTGCTGTCGTCTTGAATAGAAGGGTAGAGCTGAATAAATAAAACTTTCTCCCCCGGAAGGAGAAATAGTGCTGCAGAAGTAAACTTCGGAATGGTGGAAACATAAAACCAAAACCCCTCTCGCCTGGGAGGAGAGGGGTTTTGGGGGAAATGTTTTTATATCTTCCCAGCCCACCGGGCTCGGGCATATAAAATTAAATCCCTTTACACATCTCTGCAAAATATTGGTGAACCCTGCTGTCGTCAGTCAGTTCCGGATGAAAGGAGGTTGTCAGAAGATTTCCCTGCCGGGCAGCTATAATGCCTTCGGGCAGTTTAGCCAGTATCTCGACATTATCTCCTGCACTTTCAATTAAAGGAGCTCTTATAAAAACTCCGGTCAGTGGTTCTGTAAATGAGTTAAAGTCAATTTCTGCTTCAAAACTTTCTCTCTGTCGGCCGAAGGCATTGCGCTTAACCCGGATATTCATTAACCCGAGGCGCGGTTGGTTTTCAAGACCGTCAGAAATCTCATAAGCCATTAAGACCATGCCGGCGCAGGTACCAAAAACGGCAAGGTTGCCTGATGCAGCACGCTCTTTTATTGATTTTGCCAGACCGAATAATTCAATTAACTTCCCAATGGTAGTGCTTTCTCCGCCGGGAATAATTAGGCCGCAAACCTCGTTAAGCATGTCAATGCTTTTTACATTTAATGCTTCCACACCGCACTTTTCTAGCAGGGATATGTGTTCAGAGACTGCGCCCTGTACTGATAGAACACCAATCTTCATCTACTAAATACCCCGTTCTTGCATACGGTCTGCTTCGGTAAGGGTAGACATTTCCAAACCGGGCATAGCTTCACCCAAACCCCTGGAGATTTTAGCCAGTAAAGCCGGATCATCATAATGCAAGGTAGCCTGAACAATCGCCTCGGCAACCAATTGGGGTTTTTCCGATTTGAATATTCCCGAACCTACAAAAATACCATCTGAACCAAGTTGCATCATCAGTGAAGCGTCTGCCGGGGAGGCGATGCCTCCTGCGGCGAAGTTTACAACCGGGAGACGTCCTGCTTCCCTGACTTCCTTTAACATTTCAATAGAAACGCCCATTTCCTTAGCCATTACAACCAGTTCATCATCTACTTTGCCGAGGACCTGGCGTATTTCATCCATCACCTTACGCATGTGACGGACAGCCTCAACAACGTTACCTGTTCCAGGTTCTCCCTTGGTACGAATCATGGCTGCCCCTTCTGAAATTCGCCTTAAAGCTTCACCCAGGTTTCTGGCACCACAGACAAATGGAACTTTAAACAGGTGCTTGTTTATATGATATTGCTCATCAGCTGGGGTGAGCACTTCACTTTCATCAATATAATCCACACCGAGTTCTTCCAGAATCTGTGCTTCGGCGAAATGACCGATTCTAACCTTGGCCATCACGGGGATGGTAACTGCGTCCATGATTTTAGTTACCATCTCGGGGTCAGCCATCCTGGCCACTCCTCCTGCGGCTCTGATATCGGCCGGGACACGCTCGAGGGCCATAACGGCAACCGCGCCGGCTTTCTCTGCAATACGGGCCTGTTCAACGGTGGTAACATCCATGATAACCCCGCCTTTTTGCATCTGGGCCATACCTTTTTTTACCCTAAATGTTCCCTGTTCTTTCATCCCAAAAACTCCTCTCGCAAATCGTAATCTTTGTTACCGGTAACAGGTCTTACCGGAAGTCCTTTTAAGGACAGGTATTTTTTAATATCAGCTATGCTGAAAGTACCAAAATGCAGGATAGATGCGGCTAAAACGGCATGAGCCTGCCCTATGGTTAGAGCATCGTAAAGATGCTCAAGTTTGCCGGCGCCCCCGGAGGCAATAACGGGAATATTAACAGCGTTTGTCACTGCCGCCAGCAGTTCGTTATCATAACCTTTCAGGGTTCCGTCAGCATCCATTGAGGTTAGTAATATTTCTCCCGCCCCAAGATCTTCTGCTTCTTTTGCCCAGCTTATTACCTCGCGTCCGGTTGGTTGACGGCCACCGTGACTGAAAACTTCCCAGGAAGTTTTCCCAGCTTGTACATCATCCCTTCGCCGGGCATCAATTGCGGCAACAATACACTGACTACCGAATCTCTCTGCACCCTGACTGATCAAATTGGGATTATTCAAAGCTGCGGTATTAAGCGATACTTTGTCGGCTCCGCCTTGTAGCAGCTCATGCATAAACTGAACGTTATCAATTCCGCCTCCCACAGTCAGGGGGATGAAAACAACTTCGGCAGTTTTACTGACAACATCGACTATGGCGCGGCGTTTTTCGACCGATGCAGTTATGTCAAGAAATATAATTTCGTCTGCGCCTTCCTGATCATAATAGCGAGCTCGCTCAACAGGGTCGCCGGCATCCCTTAAATTAATAAAGCGGGTACCTTTAACCACACGGCCGTCCCGCACATCCAGACAAGGAATAATTCTTTTTGCCAGCATTTATTTCACCTGTTTCGCTTTAACTATTGCTCTTTACCGGCTATAATCTTACCAAAATTAGAGAGGAGGCGCAAGCCTGCCGGGCCGCTTTTCTCCGGGTGAAACTGTACTCCGAGCAGGTTGTTTCTGATTACTGCCGAGGTAAAATTAATGCCGTAGCTGGTTTCAGCCAGTATGTTTTCATTATTTTCAGGTATTACATAGTAAGAATGGGTGAAATAAAAATAACTGTTATTGCCCAAACCGTAGAAAAGTGGATGGCCTGCAACAGGCCTAACTTTATTCCAGCCGACATGAGGAACAGGAAGGTCTCCGCTAAAGCGACCAACGAGGCCTTTAATGGCATTTAACCCTTGAATCTTATTAGTGGAATCCTGTACATGGGTTTCTTCACTGCAGGTAAAGAGTAGCTGCATGCCGAGGCAGATGCCGAGAAATGGCGTACCTTTATTAATCGATGCCAGTAATGGCGATACCAGTTTTTTTTGCTCTAAAACCTGCATGGCATGTTTATAAGAACCAACGCCGGGGAAGATTACCGCTTTTGCCCCGGTTATTATATCGGGTTTATCGGTAATCACTGCGGATAGACCTGCTGCTTTAACTGCTTTGCAAATGCTATTCAGGTTTGCGCACTCGCTATCAACAATTACTATTTCATTCATACTGCTTTCCCTTTCGCCAGTAGTATTTAGCAAATAGACAGCATCGAAAAATATTGTAATAATGTTTATTTATTGACCGACAGCTTTTAATCTTTGATCTGGCCTCAGGGCGTGCAGTATTTTGCCCAAAGTAGCAATGCCCCTGCTGATCTGTTCGGATGTTGGCTGACTGAAAGAAAACCTGGCGCCGTGACTGCCGCCATCGCTGTTACTGAAAAAGCCTTCCCCATGGACGTAAGCAACATTATGCTGCAGAGCGTAATCAAGTATTTCTTTACTGGAAGGATAGTAATCGGGGAATTTAACCCAGACGAAAAAGCCGCCTTCAGGTTTGGTAAACGCTACATCCGATGGAAAGTGCTGCTTCATTGCTTTCAACATGATATCTCTCTTGTTGCGATAAAGGCCGATCAGTTTATTGATATGCCGGTCGACATACCCTTCTTCTGAAAGTCGGAAAGCCAGCTGCTGCCCCAGTGAGCTGGAGCAGAGGTTGGTTGTTTGCTTCGCCAAAGAAACTTTTTCAATCAGCGGCCGGGGGCCGGCCATCCAGCCTATGCGAATTCCCGGGATGAGAATTTTGGAATAGGATCCGAGATAAATAACATGTTCATTTTTATCTATTGACATGTAGCTTTCGGGAACAGAGCCTTCATAACATAATTCGCCGTAGGGGTCATCTTCAATAATGATGATATTATAGCGGTAAGCAAGGTCAAGTATTGCCCTGCGGCGCTCAGCACTTGTGGTTATGCCGGTTGGGTTCTGGAAATTGGGAACGGTGTAAAAAACTTTTGGCCTGTTACCTTTCTTGATCTGGTCAATTATTATTTCTTCCATTTTGCCGGGAAGAGGGCCCTTCTTATCCATTGGTATACCAACCGGAACCCCGCCATATGATTTAATAGCACCCATTCCGCCAATATAAGCTGGTTCTTCCACCAATACTGCTTCACCTGAATTGATCAGGACCCTGCTGAGAAGATCAATACCCTGTTGAGAACCGTCAGTAATTATTATGTGATCGGCATTTATTGAAGCGCCGTTACTGTTCATTTTGCCGGCCAGGTAATTACGAAGGTCAAAATGACCTTCAGTTGAGGTGTACTGCAGGGCCAGTTTACTTTCTTTTTTAACAAGCCTGGCCAGGGCGGAGGCAATATCATCACTCGGGAAAAATTCGTTTCCCGGGAATCCTCCGGCGAAAGAAATGACTTCCGGTCTTTCGGTTAAGGCGAAGTATTGTCTGATTTGTGAACCTTGCATGTGCCTGGTTCGCTCTGCATAAGATTGTTGCCATTCAATTGTCATGGTTTAAAACCTCCCTGGGCCTTACTGTTAAAATAAAAAACCCGCCTCTATAAAGAGACGGGTTTGTTTCCCGCGGTACCACTCCAGTTGCCCAAAAATCGAGCCTCTCGTTTTCTTTAACGGTATTGCAACCGGTTGTGCTTAAACTTAATGCTTCGGCACAACAGCTCCGGGGTGGCTTATTCCTCAGGTTACCGGGGGTTCTTTCAGCATTTAAACCCTCTCTAAACCGGTTTACCGGAGTATTTATCCCCTTCAAAGCTTTTATTTATAATTTTATTAATAAAATATAACAGAATTAAAAGGATAAAGCAAGAGGTATATTAAATTATTTTTAAAAATATTTATAAAACGGTGTAAGGTAAGAATCAGTTAATTGCTGGAATGTTACTTGAATGTAAGCTGTAAAGGGTGATCCTGGTGTATAATGCAATATATAAAATAATAAATTGGAGGGTATACCTGTGAAAAAACCGGATATGCATTCGTACCTGGAAAAAATTAAACCTTATGTTCCTGGAAAACCGGTAGAGGAAGTGGAGAGGGAGATGGGGCTGACTGATGTAATCAAGCTGGCTTCAAATGAAAACCCTCTTGGCCCTTCACCCCTTGCCGTGGAAGCAATGAAAAACTATATCAACAAGATGCATATATATCCTGATGGAAACGCTTACTATCTAAGAGAAGCCCTTTCAAAAAAACTTGACATACAGCCGGATCAGCTAATTTTCGGCAACGGTTCGGATGAGCTGCTTTCTTTTATGACTCTTGCCTATGTTAAAGCCGGAGATGAAACAATAATGGTTCAACCCAGTTTTTCGGAATATGATTTTGCCACCCGTATTATGGGAGCAGAACCGGTAAATGTTCCCCTGCAGGGAGAAATGTTTGCTTATGATCCCGACATGCTCTTAAGTCGCATTAACAATAAAACAAAAATTATATTTGTTTGCAGCCCCAACAACCCAACCGGAACTATAATCGGAAAAAAAGAATTGGACTACCTGGTTGAAAAACTGCCGGACGGGGTTTTTCTTGTTCTGGATCAGGCTTACCTGGAATATGCTGATGATATGGATTGCTCCAGTGGCTTGGAATATATAAAGCGTGGTCTGCCAGTGGTTGCAATGCGTACTTTCTCTAAAATATACGGACTTGCCGGGCTGCGTATAGGTTATGGTATTGCTGCAAAGGAAATTATTGCGGAAATGAACAGGGTGAGAGAGCCCTTTAATGTGAATGCCATGGCCCAGGCAGCTGCCATGGCAGCGCTGCAGGATGAGGATCATATTGAAAAGAGCAGAAAGATGGTAGCGAAGGCTCGCGGACAGCTGGCCGAAGGTTTTTCAAAACTTAATATCAAAGCAATCCCCGATCAGGCCAATTTCTGTTTTGTTGATCTCGGTGTTGATTCGAGAAAAGCATTTACGGCACTTATGAAAAAGGGAGTTATCGTACGAACAGGTGATATATTTGGCTTCCCCACTTATATCAGGGTCACTTACGGGACCGAAAAACAAAATGAACGTTTACTGAAAGCTCTTGGTGAGGTTTTGGACGAGCTATAGTTCCGGTTAGTAGTTAACCTTAATAGTTTTATTGTTTGGCAATGAAAGTGAGACAGGTCTGACCATAGATATTTTGCTTTACCGGAGTGAAATCTTCTGTCCACATCAGGTCGTTTTTTGAGTGTTCAACTATGATCAGGCTGTTATTGTGGAAAAGAGAACTGGCCCGGATCAACTGTAAGAGTGATACAGTGTCAGAAGAGTGGTAGGGCGGATCAAGAAATATTAGATCCGCCTTAATATTTTCGCGGTTCAAACGGCTGATTATTGCATCAGCGTTACCTTTAATCAATCTTGCACGCTCGACAAGCCTGGTTTTTTTCAGGTTGTCCTGGATCAGCAATATGTTTTCTCTCCGATTGTCTATAAAAATGCAGTGATCAGAACCTCGACTCAGCGCTTCGATACCGATTGCCCCGCTGCCGGCAAAGAGATCTATAAAGGTTGAACCGGGGACCCTGTTACCCAGGATATTAAATAGGGATTCTTTTACCCTGTCGCTTGTTGGCCGCACAACAGTTCCCTTCGGAGGTTTTAATCTTGTTCCCCTGGCACTACCGGATATTACCCGCATTTAATCATCTCCTCCGTTAATAATAACCCAAAAACACAGGGGGTAAAAGAGCAACATATTAATTAAGGTTTGCAGGTATTGACCCGGTTGTGGCGAAATAAAACAGAAACACATTGAAGGGAGGTTACAGGATGTTTCGCAAACATAGGAGCTTATATTTTGTGCTCAGGGTAATCATCGTAGCCTTCATTATTAATTTTATGTTAAGCAGCGCTGTTCTGGCTTTTACCGGTTTTAAAGTTGATGAGCAGGAAAGGGCAGAAAAGTTCGCCCGTCTGAAAGCAAATTTCCCATCCTGGGCGACAACTACTGTCGTAAATGAGGGTAAATGGTGGGTTGATTTCTGGAACCGTGATTCTGATAGCTTCAGTGATCTTAAATTTTCGAAACTGGATAACAGCAAAAAATGGTGGGAGTAGTGCAACTGTAAGCTGTAACAAGAGGCGGTCCCTTCAAAAGGGGCCGTCTTTAATATTGTGCACCCGGCATGGGTGTAAAGTAGGTTAAATAAATAATTATTAACACTGCAGATAGGTTGGTTTTTTGCACCTGCTAACTGAGCTCAACCATTTCTTTTTTTGAGATCCTGGTGCTGACAAAGATAGCAGCCGCCATTAACAACAATAAAATAGAGCTGACCAGTATTGGAAACCTGCCTATTTCACGACTGAAAATCAAGTTAAAGATGCCTAAAAAGTATGGTGATATGAACTGACCAACCCCTGCGGCAACTGCAGTATAAGCAAAGGCGATGGAAACGGCTTTTGGGGGTGCGCTGTGTGATAGTTTGATCAGGTAGCTGGGCATGGTTGTTGCCATCCCTGCCCCGGTGAGTAAAGAACCGATTACAATCAGGGTAAGGTTATGACTTAAACCAACAGTCAACATCCCTGTTCCTGCGCAAAGCCAGCCGAAAGCAGTAGTATAATTGCTGAATGCTCCATAAGTTTTTCCGAAAATTAAACCGGCCAAGAAACTCCCTACAGTGAAAAAAGTTAGTACTTCACCGGCCTGGGTAGTATCACCCAGATTTTCAGCGCTGATCATAAAGGATGCATTTGTCATCAGCGAGAAAAAAAGTGTATTGAAAAGCATTACTCCCCCGAGTAGGATGTAAACTTTTACCGGAAGACTATTTTTCCCTTTGTGCTCATGTTTAATTCGTTTCGGTTCCGGCAGCTTGAAAAATATCCAGAAGGCGATTGGTAATCCGATCAGATAAACCAAAAATGTAGCATTCCAGTGTATTGCAGCCAGAATGCCTCCAAAAAACATAAAAAACAGCCCGCCCAGGTTAACGGCAGCGCTCTGATTGCCCATCATGGAAGCCCTTTCTTCCCCATCAAAAAAAGCGGCAACCAGGTCGGGGGAAAGGGACATCAGGAAACCGATGCTTGTGCCGAAGACAGCTCTTAAGGCCAGAATCAGGTAAATATTATCGATAAAATATGGAACAACTCCCCCGATTAAAAATGATCCAAGAGCGATCATTAGTAAGGTTCTTTTGGTCATAAAAGTCACCAAACGGCTTAAAACTAAAGCCGAAATAACACTTGTAAAGGAAGGGAGGGTTACCATCCAGGTTATAGTATTGGCGCTGATATGGGGAAAATCCGCCATTATATCGGCAAGCGCCGGAGAAATAGCTGTTGCGCTCATCTGAAGGAAGGGGATTGCCAGAATCACTGCTTTGATTGAAATGTTTTTTGTCATAACTTGTGTGCCCTTTCGTAAATGCCTGTTATATGAAAGCTCTGGTTTCCCGGTTCATAATTTGTTTTATAATATAACGAAGGGTTTTGGTCAGATACATGACCCCAAAACCCTTCTGCTGGGTTGGTGCGCCTGGCAGGAATCGAACCTGCGGCACACGGATTAGGAATCCGTTGCTCTATCCCCTGAGCTACAGGCGCATGATTTAATGTTATAATTATAGCCATAATTATTGATTTGGGCAATAGCAGATAACTGGTTCCCTGTAAAGCTATGATCGTCATCTTATGACTAATTAAAATAATATTCAGCCTTAATATATTTATTTGAAATGACGGGGGTTTATCATGGATTATCTTATCGATTCGCTAGGTGAAATATGTCCGGTTCCGATAATTATGCTGGAAAGAAAAATCAAAGAAGTTAAAAAGGATGACCGTATTATTCTTGAGACAGATCACAGCTGTTCTACTTCAAATGTAGTTGAACATGTTGCCAACAAGTATGGTTACCCAACCGAGGTGACTATGATCTCAGAAGGCATCTGGCAGATCATCATAACTAAAAATACATGATAAAAAGCTTCATTAGGTAATATTAAATATGAATGTTTCAGCCAAATGGAATAAACAGTTTACCTTTGCTTTGCTCTTGGTGGTTGTCTTTATGATAAAGGCATTTTATCTGTGGGGTTATAGCATTTATATATTTTTCGGGTTGATATTTGGTTTTTTAATTGGGTTTTTCCTGCAGAGGTCAAGGTTCTGTTTTGCTTCAGGTTTCCGGGATATCTTTATGATACGCAATGGCAGTATGACCCGGGCTCTGATTATTTTGCTGTTGGTAAACAGCATCGGATTTTTTATTCTGCACATATCAGGAATCATAGATCTTATTGATTCAGGCGCCCTGCAGCCTGTTGGCTTAAACACTTTCATTGGTGGTCTGTTGTTTGGTTTTGGATTGATCCTGGCCGGCAGTTGTGTATCCGGATGCCTGATGCGAATGGGAGAAGGTTATGCCGGTCAATGGGTGGTATTTGTCGGTATTATGGTCGGTTCTTACCTGCCATCCCTCGATTTCGGTCACCCGGATGCATCTGGCCTTAATTACGGTAGAATAATATTTATTCCCGACTACCTGGGCTGGCATTGGACGATTATAGTTTACATTGTTATTCTTGCTTTACTCTATTACCTGGTTGTCCGCTATGAAGGGCTACCCCGGGGAAAGGTGATTAGGCCCGGCAGTGGCAGGGTGAATATTGCAGGGAATGTTCCCGGGGTTGTTAAAAGCCTTTTTGTTGGTCGTCCAATTAATTATTATTACGGGGCCTTTCTTTTAGCTCTGCTTCATCTTGTAATGCTACCCGCCTGGGGAAGAACAGCGAGTATAATCTATGGGGTATCCGGTTTGTCGGGATGGGTGCTTAACCAGGCGAGCTCCCTGTTTGTTTTTTGGCCCGGTTTTATGGAATGGATTCAACAGAGAGGTGATCCTGATGCCTGGACAAACCCGGTTCTTTATTTCGCCGTGTCCATTATTATCGGTTCAGCGTCTTCCAGTTTGCTCAATGGAGAATTCAGGGTGCGGTTTCCCAGAAAACCGCCAAGCTATATTTATGCCTTGAGTGGAGGGTTTTTACTCGGGTTCAGCGCCAATATGGCTGCCGGCTGTAATTTTGGAGCTTTCTGGAGCGGAATCAGTTCTTTTTCTCTGCACGGTTGGGTTTTTGGCCTGTTTATTATCATCGGTTCTTTGCTGGGCGGAAAACTCTATATGCGATATTTGATTTAACGCGGGTAGTAATTAAAATAATAGGCATAACGGCTGTTTAGCAAAAGCCGCGTTCTTTGGAGCTGATCAGCTCAATGAAATTTTTATGTGACATTTTTTTTGAATCATTTCTATAGAGCAGGTTAAAGTCGAGCAAAAATTCAATATTATTCAAAGGAATCATCTTGAGGATTTTGTGGTGAAGTTCTTTCCTGAGAGACATAATCGGTAACACGGTCAGTCCCATGTCGGAAGTGACCGCAGAAATGATCGAACTGCTGGTGCCCATTTCATAAATAATGTTAAAATCGCTGAGTGAAAAACCTTTTTCAGCGATAGTATTTTCAATTGTGTTTCTTATGCCCGAGCCTTTTTCCCTCATGATCAGCGGGGCTTCACTTAACTCTTTTAAAGTCATGCTCTCATGTTTTTGATATGAACCCTCATTTGCCGCTACCAGGATTAATCTGGTTTGGGCTATATGTTTAATACAGATATCTTCTGCATCAAACTGTTTTCGCCATTCGTTGCTGAGCGGTCCTTCCACCAGGGCTATTTCAATGCGTCTGCTGAGCAATTTATTGATCGTTTTCTCTGTATTGCCTAGATCCACCGTAATATTAAAACCTGGATGACGTTCGCGGAAGATTAGGAGAGTGCAGGGCAGGGCGACATTACCGACCGTGCTTGACGCTCCAATAGTCAGGTCTTCCACCGGGTTGCGGGTAAGCTCGATCTCTCTTTCAATGTTTGAAAGAAGGGCAATGATTTTTTGCGCTTCTGCATATACATAAAGACCTGTTTTTGTTGGGCTCACGCCTTTATTTGTTCTGTCAAGCAGTTGGACCTGGTAGTGTTGCTCTAATTCCTGTATTTTTTGGCTGATAGCAGGCTGGCTGACAAATAATTCTTTCGCTGCCTTGGAGATGCTTCCTGCTTCAACTACCCTGCAAAATGTCGATAGGTGACTAATTTCCATATTTTACCCCTTATATTCTATAATAAATGCAAATGTCTATCAGTTTTCAGTATGGCAAAAAAGTTACGATTCTTAAGATTCAGTATAGCATAATACTATCAGCCCTGCGAGCAGGCATCAATACACGGTTGGAGCAGGTAAGACAGTCCTTGACGCTTTTTAAGGGGTCGATTAAGATGTACTATAATGTGAAAGGGCCATTTATGAAGATAACAATTAACAAACTTGCTAAAATATATAACAGTAAAAAAGTATTCAGCAGCATATCCTGGCAGCCGGAACCGGGCAAATGTAATCTGGTTACCGGACCAAACGGATCGGGCAAATCAACCCTGCTGCGGTTAATCTGCGGCCTGGAGAAACCTTCAGCCGGGTCTATTAAAATAACTTTTAACAATGATGAACTATCAGTTTCCGAAATCAGAAAGGTTACCGGATTGGTAACCCCTGACCTGGCCTTATACAGGCATTTAACTGCCCGGGAAAATATGTTGTTTTTTGCTAAGTTGGGTGGTTCATTTCCGACAGAGAAAGAACTATGTGAAATTCTTGTAAAAGTTGGTCTTGCCGGAAGCATAGATTATCCACTAGCTGTTTTTTCCACTGGCATGAAACAGCGTTTGAAACTTGCTTATGCTATATTTCATGAACCAGCCCTGCTGTTGCTGGATGAACCGAACACTAATCTGGATGATGAAGGAAAGATAGTGGTTAATAGTATCATCAGTGAATATAAATCTAAAAGCATGGTTATAATAGCAACCAATGATCAGGAGGAGGTACGACAGTATGGTGAAAACATCCTTTTCCTGGATAAATGCAGTAAGTGCAATAGTAACTAAAGATCTTATCGATGAGTTCAGAACCCGCCACGCCCTGACGGCTATGATCCTGTTTTCTCTGACGACACTGGTTACGGTGAGTTTTACAATTGGAATATATGCTCTTGATGTTATGTTACATTCCGCTTTAATCTGGATTATTGTCTTTTTCTCAGCCATGTCAGCCTTAAACAGGAGTTTCACCAAGGAGGAAGACAGCGGGACAATATTGGCTTTAAAAATGTCGGCAACTGCAGAAACTATTTATTCGGGAAAACTGGTATTCAACACCCTTTTGCTCCTTGTCCTGATCGTGGTTATGCTTCCGCTCTATTATGTAATGATGAATCCTCCATCAGGAAGCAATATTGCATTGCTTATATTAATCTGTATCACCGGTCTTCTTTCACTTTCGGGCGCAACTACATTACTGGCTGCAGTCGTAGCCAGGGCTGGTTCACGGGGTTCGTTACTTCCGGTTCTTGCTTTTCCCGTGTTATTACCGGTTTTACTGACAGTTATTCGCGGTACCGGTATTGCTCTTGGCGGTGGAAGTGGTGAGGAGCTTAAAACTGATTTCCTTTTTCTTCTTTCATACCTGGTAATAGTAGTAACTGCTTCACTTTTATTAATACCGTATGTCATGGAAGATTGACGAAGTTTGCTTATTATGACAAATTAGATATTGTGAAGTTGTCAATTTATTACCTGAAAGAGGTTTGCCATGTTGAAAACAATATTAAAAAGTGCATTGGGTATCTGGATAGCGCTGGTTATAGTTGCTGCTTTATTATATGCGCCGCCGGCAATGGGTCTGGGTGATCTTTCGCGGATAATTTATTTTCACGTGCCCCTGGCCTGGGTTGGCGTTTTAGCTTACCTTATTTCAATGGTTTACAGTGTTCGCTTCCTCAGGAGAGGGCTGATTAAAGATGATTCTCTGGCAGCGGTTAATGCGGAAATCGGTTTTATCTTTACTCTACTGGCTACTATAACCGGTGCTGTATTTGCCCGTTTTACCTGGGGTGTTTTCTGGAACTGGGACCCACGCCAGACTTCTATTTTTATCCTGCTTTTAATCTACAGTGCCTATTTTGTCTTACGTTCTTCGGTAGATGAAGAGGGGAGAAGGGCAAGGCTTTCCTCGGTATTCAGTATATTTGCTTTTATTTCAGTGCCTTTTCTGGTTTTTGTAATACCCAGGGTGTATGCTACACTTCATCCAGACCCGATTATCAGCACTGAATCAGGTTTTCAGATGAATGCAGTTATGTTTAGAGTATTTCTCGCTTCCCTGGTTGGGTTTACCGGGATTTACGCCTGGATTTTTAATCTTTCTTCACGCCTGATTAACCTGGAGCAGAACAATAGAAGGGAGAATGAATAAATAGCCATGGATAATATTTACATAGTGCTTATAGTGAGCCTGGTTGCCTGGTTTGGAATATTTTCATACCTGGCCAGACTTGATATGCGACTTAAAAAGCTGGAGAGACGTCATGAAAAATAAAAAATTAAAATGGATTATCGGAATAGCCGTTATAGTGGTTTTTGCCGTTCTGGCTTTGTATTCTTTTCAGTCTTCACTGAACCCATATGTTACTATTGCTGAAGCTGCCGAAACTGCCAGACAGGTTCAGGTTATGGGTTATATTGAAGATCCCGCTTCAATTGGTTTTGACCGTGAGAGCGGAAAGCTGCAGTTTCTTCTTACTGATGATGAAGGAACAACTGTAAAAGTGATCTACGAAGGTCCGAGGCCGGATAACCTCGATCATGCTGACAGTATTGTAGTTGTAGGCTATTATCGTGATGGTCTGTTTGCTGCCGAGAAACTTCTGGTTAAATGTCCCTCCAAGTACGAGCAGGATGGTGATAATAATCAATGATTGGCAATATAGGAATAATAGTAGCTTTTTTGGCCGCTTTAATTACTGCCATACTATATTTAAGAGAGGCTTGTGCTGTTTCTGCAAAACAGTTGACAAAAAATAAATGGGCGTTATATTTTTATCATATCCATACGGCAGGTTTGCTGATCACCTCAATATATCTATTTTATGCCCTGATTAGTCATAAATTTGAATACTACTATGTTTATGCTCATACCAGTATAGACCTGCCTTTTAAATACCTTATATCAGCTTTCTGGGCCGGCCAGGAGGGGACTTTTATTTTGTGGGCGCTGATTACAGCTATTGCCGGTTACCTGTTAATTAAGCGCGAGAAAGAGCTTTTACCGGTTATCGTCCCGGTTGTAATGCTGGGCCAGCTTTTTCTGCTTTTCTTCCTGTTTCTTGAGAACCCCTTTTATCACCTGGGAATGGTGCCGCCCGATGGTATGGGGTTAAATCCGCTTTTAATGGATCCATGGATGGTTATACACCCACCTGTAGTTTTTGTCGGTTATGCCCTGCTTATTTTTCCTTTTGCCTATGCTGTTGCTTCATTGTGGAAAAAAGATTTTCAGAAAGGTCTGCTGCGGGCTCTTCCCTGGGCAGCTGCGGGCTGGTTTTTTCTGGGAACAGGTATACTTATCGGCGGGGCCTGGGCATACAGGGTATTAGGCTGGGGCGGTTACTGGGGCTGGGATCCGGTTGAAAATGCCTCCCTGGTCCCCTGGTTAACCTGTACAGCCCTGGTGCACGGGCTTATAGCACAGAAACAGAACAAATTATATGTAAAAAGTAACCTGTTGCTGGCTATTATAACTTACGCACTGATTATTTTTGCTACTTATCTGACCAGAAGCGGAGTAATGGCTGAGTTCTCCGTTCATGCATTTGCTGAAACCACATTGTCATATTTTATCCTTTCATTTTTCCTGATCTTTTTCCTCGGCGGCCTCTTAGTTTTAATTGGACGTTATAAAGAACTTCCACGAGACAAGGAGAATGCTGCCCTGCTTTCGCGACAAGGAAGTTTTACAATAACCCTGATTGTTTTATCGCTGTCCGGGGCGTTGGTTATGCTGGGAACCCTTTCGCCTTTACTGACAGGGATATTTGGAAGCCCGGCAAGTGTGGATGAAAACTTCTACCTGCAAACTAATGCGCCTCTGGTTTTTGTGATTTTCCTGGTTTTAACCCTCTGCCCGCTATTAACCTGGAAAAATGAACAGCCCCAGCAGGTTTTTAAACAACTCCAATTTCTTTTCTATATTATGGTACCTGCCCTGGCAGCAGGATACTTTTTAGGTATACAAACTTTTTTAGGGCTGCTGATGGTAGCTGCCCTTGTTTCAGCTCTTGTTGTAAACTTCATGACACTGCGAAAAATAATTCGTAAAGGGTTGTTATATTCAGGAGGTTATATTGCCCATATCGGTTTAGCGATACTTTTTGCCGGGGTGCTGGGCTCAACCGGATACACACAGTCGCAGATGCTTATTCTGCCCAGGGGTGAAAATGTTGAAGCGTTCGGTTACCAATTTAATTACAAGGGTATAGTAACTGAGGGAGATAACAACTATCCGGAAATAATTGTTTCAAGCGGAGAAAAAACTTTTACCGCCCGGCCAAATCTTTATCTGGCAGGTGGGCGATTGATGCGTTCGCCGGCTATTCATCGCAATATTACAAGGGATTTATACATAAGCCCTTTGGAAGTGCAGTCAGATGTAAAGAGAGAGGACTTAACGCTCGCTGCCGGTCAGGGAGTGGAGTACAATGATTATAAAATAATATTTAACGGTTTCCAGTTTGAACCCCACTCACAGACCGGTGTGATTGAAGTTGGGGCATTAATTGAAATACATCAAAACAATCAGATTACTGAATACATGCCGTTAATGCGCTATGATGAGGCGGGAAAGCACAGTATACCCGTTGAAACTGCGGGGCTGGGTACTATTACCCTGGAGGATATAGACGCTGACAATGGTTTGGTCAGGCTGACTATAGAAAGTGTTAGCGACGGCTCAGGTGAATCATTTATCATCGAAGTGAAAATTAAGCCCTTGATTTCAATGCTTATGGTCGGTTCCTTTCTGCTGGCAGCCGGTACAGCAATAGCGGTATGGCGAAGATTTAAAAATTGAATCATGGGTATTAGCTATAACTTATAGGTATTATAAAATATTTTATAGCGAAATTTCCTTAATAAACGCTCTTAACATATGTTATAATAAAAAGTAAAGAATATATATAGCTTACCAATTTTTTTTGGTGGTGCTTGAGATTTTTTTCTCAAGAGATACGGATATCTAAAGAAGGGGTGATAGCTTGGCAAAACGTAGAAAAGAAACTTTGATTTTCATGGCGGCATCGCTGGCTGTTGTTCTAATCGTTGCTACTCTATATGTTAATACCTCACCTGTGTTAAGCGCCACACCAAGTGACGGCTGCATGGCTTGTCACCTTGATGCTGATGTGATGGAGGCCATGTATGATGTGCCACCGCCCGCAGATGGCCCTGGCTGAGGTGTGCCCGGACCCCAGTTGGGGGGTCAGGATCTGTTTTATGTTAACCCTGATTTTACAGACACTGTTCATGGCGAGCTTGGTTGTATTACCTGCCATGGGGGTGTAAATGTCAGCAGCAAAGATGAAGCGCATGAAGGGATGGAGGTTTATCCTTCCCAGGCTGATGCAGGATCGCTTTGTGTATTATGTCATACTGAAGTGGGAGAAACATTTGATACTGCCATACACTATACTGTACTCGGTATGAGAGTTGGTCTTGAGGAATTTGGCCATCCGGGAGCAACTACAGAAGAAGGGAATATATTACAGGAAGCATTTGATTCAACCTGTTATAAATGTCATTCAAGTTGCGGTTCGTGTCATGTGAGCAGGCCTTATGTTTATACAGGTGGTTTACACTCGGAGCATATGTTTGCCGAAAAGCCGCCAATGGAGGATACCTGCTTTGGCTGTCATGGGGCCCGGACGGCAGGAGAATACATGGGGACAATCGGTTATGCCCGTGATGTTCATTACGAAGCGGGTATGGATTGCATGGACTGTCATGATGTGAATAACTTCCATGGAACAGGACGCGAGGAAGTTCGCAAATGGGATGTCGATCTGCCGAGCTGCATGGATTGTCACGGCAATGTATATGAAGATAGCGATATAGAAGCTCATAAGGTTCATTCAGAAGATCTGATGAACTGCCAGGTTTGCCACAGCACATCGAATAATAACTGTTTTGATTGTCACATTCAGCAGGATACAGATGGTTCTTTAATAGCACCGCTGGGGCAGTCAAGGGTTATGTTTAAAGTTGCTTTAAACCCGGAGCCGGAGGGCAGGCATCCTTACAAGTATATTACGGTGAGACATGTGCCCAGTTCCAGACAGATGCTCGAGGGTATAGGACTGGATGTGCCTAATTACGATAATATCGCCAGTTGGAAGTATTCACCAACCCATAATGTTCAGCGCTCGACAGTCCAGAATGAAAGTTGTGATTCCTGCCACGGCAATGAATTTATCTTCCTCAGGGAAAGTGACCTGGAGGAGGGCACAAGCCAGGCTAATTACAACATGGTAGTAAGGAATATCCCGTAAAATGTTATTTAAGTGATTTTACACAGGTATATGCTGTGTTTTTAATAAAGGTAGGATAATTAATTTTTAGGAGGATCACTGGTTTAATGAAAAAGTACCTGAGTTTATTGTTTATTGTTGTAATGATTGGAATGCTCTTCTTTGGTTTCACCGGTTGTGGATCTGACACTGCGGTTGAAGAAGTGGTGGAAGAAGTAGAAGAAGCAGTCGGGGAAGTTGTTGACGAGATAGTAGAAGAAGAAATTGATGTTGACGCGCTTGTCGAGAATCTGGCGGTAAGTTATTTCGAAAAAACTGCCCAGTCGACAAATATAATTCATGCTGATGATGTTAAGGCTATGGTCGATGACAACCCTGATTCGGTCTTTATCCTTGATATCCGCCGTGCCGAAGATTTTGAAGCCGGGCATATTGAAGGAGCTTATCACAGCGAATGGGCCAGTGTTGGAGAGATCATGGATCGCATACCGACTAACAGGCCGGTTGTGGTAACCTGCTATACCGGTCAGACTGCCGGTCAGGCTGTTGGTTGGCTGAGAATGGCTGGGTTTGATAATGTTCAGTCTTTACGCCTCGGTATGACCCGCGGTTGGACTGGTGAAAGCGAATATGAAGTTACAGGCGAAGGAATGAATGCGGCAGCAGATCTTTCTGCCGGGACATCTCCGGCTAACGAGGAAGAAGAAATCCTCTGGGCCCTGGCCCAGGATATGTTTGCCGACGTAGCTACTATCGGCAACAATATTATCCAGCCGGCTGAGCTGCAAGAAGCATTGGAAGGAAATCCAAACTCTTTCTACGTTCTTGATATCCGCAGTGCTGATGACTATGCTGCAGGGCATATTGAAGGTTCTGTTCACAGCCCTTGGGCTGCTGTTGGCGAAATCCTTGGCGATCTTCCCACTAACCGTCCGATCGTGGTTACCTGCTATACGGGGCAGACTGCCGGTCAGACCGTGGGTGTGCTAAGAATGCTTGGGTTTGATGCTAAGTCACTGGCCAGTGGTATGAACCTTGGCTGGCTGGCGGAAGATCTGCCTGTCGTAAGCGAGTAAAAGCACTTTCCAAATGAAAAGAGGCCGGTCCCTGGGACCGGCTTTTTTTATATTCGATTAGAAGCACTTAATAATTGAGTTTATGAAAAGTTTCAATGAAACGGACAAATATAGCCTTCAATCGTTTAAGCTGGGGAAAAATCAATATGAAATATTGAAGTTAAAAAAAAGCCGTTCATATTGACATAAAAATAACTTATAGGTATAATTATCCTAATTGTTAAAGAGGTTAAGCTTTTATTTAAAGTCGCGAGTATAATATTCTTGTGTGCAATAGCTGGTTCATTATTTAAAATGCCCTTTTAAAAGGGATTTTTCATTTAAACAGCAAATGTTATAAAATTCACAGGATTCAATATAAAACATAAACCCTATAGAATATATATCAATTAAAGCTAAATATCAGAATTAGGGGTGTTAATGTTTGAACGACTTATGGTTGGCCGGTTACGAACAGGAAATCGAGCGTTGCATAAAAATATACGATAATTTTAAAGCGGGATCCGGTTTTATCAGGTCTGTTTTTGATTCGATAAATACTTATTTTAAAGTTCACCCGGATCATGCTCCCCCGATTGAGAAAGGCAGCCTCTTGCCTGCCAATTCAACTGATATAATGAAAAAGGATATTAGTCTTGTTCTCAGACCACCGGTTGACAGAGAACCTTTCTGTTCAGTCTTTAAAGAGATTTGTACAACAATTGTAAAAACCAATCTAGCCTTGAAAAAAAATATATCCAATGCTATAAAAATGTTTGAAAAATATATCTCCGAAGATAGCAAGATGGTTTCCCTTGAGGAGATAGCTGACCTGCATAAACACATCATCGAAGAAAACATAATTGCGGAAGATCTAGCCACTTTAATATTTACTACAACTAAGTATTCTCTATATAAGCGGCAGCTTAAACTGATTAAAGAGGATCTGCGAACCGACCTCTACGAAGGGGGGGACTGTCCTGTTTGCGGTAAAAAGCCGCATTACGGTTTGCTTCATCCAGATAACGGGGCTAAGCATTTAGAATGCTGGTTATGTGGAACCCGCTGGGTACATCCCAGGGTAAAATGTCCTTTTTGCAGTAATGAAAAGAGAGAAGATCTCGGTTTCTTTACAGTGGAGGGTAATGATACCTGCCGGGTTAATTACTGTCGGGTTTGCTGCCGTTATTACAAGGTCTATGATGCAAGAACTTTCCATGTGGATGGGGATTTAGTCCTGCCCGTTCACAACCTTGCTTCCCTGGGTTATGACCTGCTTGCTGGGAAGGAAGGTTTTTCACCAGGTTCAGGTTTGAAGTGGGTCAATGATGAGGAATTATCTTACAGACAAGACTAGGAGGTGGATTTACTGATGCAGTTGACGCGACGCAGCTTTTTGAAGCTTACCGGTGCGACTGCCGCAACGGCAACACTGGCCGGTGTTGGCCTGAATAAGGCTTATGCGTCTACCGCGGAACCCCTGCGCATTAAGTATACCCAGGAGTTTCCAACAACATGTACTTTTTGCGGAGTAGGTTGCGGTATTATTTGCAATGTAAGAGAAGGCATAATTGTAAATGCCGAAGGGGATCCAGGTCACCCTATTAACGAAGGAACCCTTTGCAGCAAGGGTAGTTCACATTTTAATTTGTCTTACATCTTTGAGGAAAAAGGCAAGCCTGTACCCAACCCCAAGCGTTTAACCAGGCCACTTTATCGTGCACCCGGGGCCAGCAGTTACGAAGAGAAAGACTGGGATTGGATCTTGGATACTATTGCCAGGCGTATAAAAGATACGCGTGATAGAAATTACCAGGAAACGGCCGATGTAAGGGGGCAGAGAGTTACTGTTAACAGGACCGAAGCTATTTCATGGCTCGGCAGTGCTTTCTGCAGTAACGAAGAAAACTATTTATATCACAAAATGGTCAGGGCGATGGGAGTGATTAATGTTGATCACTGTGCCCGCCTCTGACACTCCGTAACGGTCGCCGGTCTAGGCGCCACGTTCGGAAGAGGTTGCATGACTAATCATTGGAATGATTACCAGCACAGTGATGTGTTTATGAACATAGGTGGTAACACTGCTGAGAACCACCCCATTTCGATGAAATGGATTGAAAAGGCCCGTCAAACCAAGGCAGCAAAGCTCATTGCAGTTGATCCGCGTATCTCAAGGACAGCCGCAGTGGCAGATGTATATGTAAGTATTCGACCGGGGACTAACATTGCATATCTTGGCGGTCTTATTAACTATATCCTTGAGAATGAAAAGTACCACAAGGAATACGTTGAAAACTATACCAATGCATCATACCTGGTCAATGAAGGTTATGATTTTGATGAAGTGAACGGGCTGTTTACAGGCGCTGAGGATGACCCTGTACGCAGTGCTATCAAGTATAATACCGAGGAATGGCAGTATCAGAGAGATGCGGAAGGGAATGTTCTTAAAGATACTACCTTCGAAAGCCCCAACTGTGTTTTGCAGATGATCAAGAATCACTACAGTCGTTATACAATAGACAATATCAGCAAAATCACCGGGGCGGATCCTGATGCATTACGTGAATCTTACGAGTTGTTCAGCTCAACAGGTGAGCCCGGTAAAGCCGGTAATATTTTATATGCCATGGGTATTACCCAGTTTTCTCACGGAGCACAAAACGTACGTGCAGTAGCTGTTGTCCAGCTTCTGTTGGGGAATATGGGGATTGCCGGCGGTGGGGTTAATGCCCAGCGCGGACAGTCTAACGTGCAGGGTTCTACCGATATGGCCATTCTTTATCACATAGTTCCCGGGTATATGTCCACACCACAGCAGGGTGCACACCCGACCCTGGCTGATTACCTGGAGAAGGAAACTCCTGCAACAGGCTGGTGGGTTCATAAACCAAAGTATTTTGTCAGCCTTTTGAAAGCGTTTTACGGTAATAATGCTACGGCTGCCAATGAGTTCGGCTACCAGTGGATGCCTAAGCTGGATGGATTAGACCACTCACATATTGCCCAGTACAGGGATATGGGTGAAGGCAAGGTAGAGGGAATGATCTGCTGGGCCGATAACCCGGCTGTTTCCGGACCGTCTGCTGCAGCAAAACGCAGCTACCAGAAGAATCTGAAGTGGCTTGTCTCAGTGGATGTATTTGAAAATGAAACTGCATCTTTCTGGGATGGCCCTGATATGAATCCGGCAGAGATTGATACCGAAGTGTTTATCCTGCCGGCTGCAATTGGTTATGAAAAAGAAGGCAGCAAGGCGAACAGCGGCCGCTGGATCCAGTGGAACTGGAAAGCCCAGGATCCGCCCGGCGAATCAAAGCAGGATTTGTGGATAGTCAACGAGCTGTTTAAAAACCTGCGTGGATTGTATGAAGAAGAGGGTGGAGTAGTTCCCGAACAGATAACCAGCATGAACTGGGATTACGATAGCCCTGATGGTGAAATCGATATTGTAAAAGTATGCAAGGAACTGAATGGTTATAAGAGCTCTGATGGTTCCCTGGTAACTAACTTTGTCGGTTTAGCCGACGATGGCTCAACTGCCTGCGGTAACTGGCTCTATAGCGGTTACTATAACAATGAAGGAGCTCCTGCTACCAAGAACAGGGTTAAGGAAAAGGAAGGAATCGGTTCCAACCTGGGCTGGTCGTTTGCCTGGCCGCTTAACCGCCGTATTGTTTATAATCGCGCTTCCTGCGATCTCGAAGGTAAACCCTGGAACCCTGAAGCCCCTGTGGTCTGGTGGAGCGAAGAAGACCAAAGGTGGATAGGTAACGATATACCTGATATTCCCGGTTCCTGGTCGTTTGAACAGATTACTGAAAATCCCTTTATAATGCTACCTGAAGGTGTGGGCAGGCTATATTCGCATAGCGCTTTGAAGGATGGTCCGTTCCCGGTTCATTATGAGCCGGCTGAAAGCCTTGTGCCTAACCTGTTACACCCGCAGGCTACTTACAATCCGGTCAGCCAGAGATTTTATGCCGACCACACGGTAGAAACTGATGAAGAACGGGAGAGGTATCCTTATATCATCACCACATACCGGATAGTTGAACATTACCAGTCGGGTATAGTTACCCGAAACCTGCCCTGGCTGAACGAACTTATGCCAGAATTATTTATTGAGATCAGTGAAGAACTGGCAGCTGAACTCGGTATAAAAAATGGCGAGAACGTCGTTGTTGAAAGCAAGCGTCTTTTTAAAGACGGAAATCAAAAAGGTATCACGGTTAAAGCTTGTATCACTAAGCGCTTTAAACCAATGATCATTAATGGTGAAGAGAAGCATGTTGTCGGACTGCCTTGGCACTGGGGCTTCAAGGGTATGAGTACCGGAGCGGTTACTAACGACCTCAGTCCTTCTGTTGGTGATGCAAACACTACAATACCTGAATATAAAGCATTTCTGTGCAATGTAAGGAGGGCAGAATAAATGGCTAAACCAATTTGTTTGATAGATGCTTCCAAGTGTATTGGTTGCCGCGGATGCCAGGTTGCCTGTAAACAGTGGAATCAGAACCCTGCTGAGCAGACTACATTTACCGGTACCTATGAAAACCCGCCTGGTTTTTCTTCAACTACCTGGATGCGAATCAAGTTCCGGGAACATGAAAATGAAAGCGGCGGGGTTGACTGGTTGATGGTCAAGCAGGGTTGTATGCACTGTCATGACGCTGCCTGTATGATGGCCTGTCCGGCCGGTGCAATTTACCGAACCGAGTATGATACCGTTGTGGTAGATGAAATAAAGTGTATTGGCTGTAACTATTGTGTGGCTGCCTGTCCATTTCATGTTATCGGTTTTGATCGCCTGGCCAACAAAGCGCGGAAGTGCACTTTTTGCCTTGATCGTCTCGAAAGCGGCCTGAAACCAGCCTGTGCCAATGCCTGCCCGACTGGTTCCATAACCTTTGGTGACAGCAGGGAGTTAATACGGACTGCCAGGGCCAGGGTTGCTGAGTTGAAAGCTGCAGGCAAACAAAATGCAACTATATATGGTTTGGATGAAGTAGGAGGCACCGGAATGCTGTATGTGTTGGCCGATAAACCTGAGAAGTACGGTTTTCCTGCCGATCCGCAGGTGCCGATTCAGACCCGAGTATGGAATACAATATATGCTCCACTACGCGTATTTGTTGTTATAGCTGTTGCTATTGGCCTATGGTCGAACCGCTCGCACAGTAAGCGTGTAGAAGAGAATAAGGCTAAAGCCAAATAAACCGGGAGGTGAAGTCAAGTGGAAGTTAAACAGTTTTTTGGTGGGTTAAATGTTCCTCACTATAAGAGTTTTAGTGAGCATAAGCCGATTAAGGCAGCTCCTCTACCGGAGGAGATTGTAATACCGCTTTCACAGCACCTTGGCGCACCCAATGAACCCCTGGTTAAAGTTGGCGACAAGGTTAAAGCAGGCCAGAAAATCGGGGCGACAGATAAATTTGTCAGCGCCCCCGTTCACGCTAGTCTGTCTGGAACGGTGACAGCAATAGAACCGCGAATTCCTGGACAGCCGGTTGATTGCATTGTTATTGCTGTTGACAGGGACCAGGAGGAAATTCAATTTGCCGACAATGACGTGGAAAAGGCAAGTAAAGAAGATATTATCAACGCCATTAAGGAAGCCGGTATCGTTGGTATGGGAGGAGCGACTTTTCCGACCTCGGTTAAATTAAGCCCACCTCCCGATAAAAAGGTTGATGCGTTACTGCTTAATGGTTGCGAGTGTGAACCTTACCTGACTTGTGACCATCGCTTGATGCTTGAAAAACCTGAAGAACTACTCCAGGGAACCAAGCTGATTATGAAGGTGCTGGATGTTGACAATGCCTATATCTGTATCGAAGGGAATAAAGACGATGCGATAGAGGCTATTCGCGAGAAGAATGACGATCCGCGAATAGTATTGCTGCGGATGCCAACCAAGTATCCCCAGGGTTCGGAAAAACACCTGGTTAAAGCAGCTCTCGACAGGGAGGTTCCTTCCGGGGGGCTTCCAATGGATGTAGGCACAATGATTCAGAATGTTGGCACTGCAGTAGCTATTTATGAAGCTGTCCGGTTTAACAAACCGCTGATTGAAAGAGTGGTTGCCGTAACCGGTCAGAACCTGAAAGATCCGCAAAACCTCATGGTGAAAATAGGAACGCCTTTATCGGTTTTAATCGATGAATGCGGCGGAATTATTGAAGAACCGGCCAAGGTTATTGTTGGCGGACCGATGACAGGTAAAGCCCAGCAAACCCTTGATGTTCCAGTGATGAAAGGAACTACAGGTATTATTGTGCTGCCTCCGGATATGGCTATTGCCGAAATGGAATATGCCGATTGTGTTCGCTGCTGCAAGTGCGTCGAACATTGCCCGGTTTTACTATATCCGAACCAAATCAGCATTTACTGTGAAGCGGGAATGATCAGGGAAGCCATGGAGTGGAACACTCTCGATTGCATCGAGTGCGGTATCTGTTCCTACGTATGTCCTTCCAAACGACCTATCACTCTTCTGGTGCAGCGTACCAAACCATTGATACGTGACCTGATGAGTGCGAAATAAACAATAATTGGAGAAAAGGAGGTTATAGGTTGTGAACGATACCCGGAAGTTTGTAGTGTCATCGCCACCTCACTTAAAGAGTCATGATACTGTATCAAACGCCATGCGAGACGTATTTATCGCCCTGATGCCCGTCACGCTGGTATCCATATATTTTTTCCGTTATTATGCAGCGTTGACCATTGCGATATGTCTTGTGACTGCAGTATTGACGGAAATACTGTTTAAAAAGCTGATGCATAAAAAGCCAAGGATCAACGATTGGAGTGCTCTTTTGACCGGTTTGTTTGTTGCCCTTTTATTCCAGGCCACAACACCCTGGTATAAAGCGGCTTTGGCAACCTTCATTGCTGTGGGAATTGCCAAGGAACTGGCCGGTGGGTTGGGATGGAACCGCTTTAACCCGGCTCTTTTCGGGCGTATAGCCCTGATTATGCTGGCCCCTGTTTATGCTTATGTGAACCAGTGGTTCCAGCCGCTGACCATACACCTTGGACCGCTGGATACCATTACACAGGCTACTCCACTGGCCATGCTGCGGGCAGGACTTCAAATGCCGTCAGTAAGTGAGTTGTTTTTTGCTTTTCCTGCCGGAGCCTTAGCTGAGGTATCACCCTTTGCGCTTCTACTGGGAGCTGGATATCTCTTTTATAAAAGGCATATTGGGTGGAGGATTCCTGTTTCTATTCTGGCTACCATGATAATATTAACTCTGATTACGGGCGAAAACCCAATATACCACCTTGTCACCGGTGGAATTATAATCGGTGCTTTTTTCATGGCAACCGACTGGGTAACCAGCCCCATGACTGATAAAGGTAAAATTATATACGGTATAGCCATAGGAGCCCTGATAGTTATTTTTAGGGTAGGATTTATGATTACCGAAGGGGTTGCTTTTGCTATACTTATAATGAATGCCTTTGTGCCCATGATCGAAAGGGTTACCTCGAGGCCACAGTTCGGTAAGGCTAAAGCTGTTCCCGTTCCAATGGCTGAAAAAAAATAAAGAAGAACATGTAAACTATAAATGTAAAAACGGGGCTTACTTATTAAAGTAAGCCCCGTTTTTTTATAAGACCCGACAGGTAATTGATGACTTACCTGTATAAACACCAGAGTAATAATAAGAGCGCATGATTTGTTAATCATGCGCTGCATTATTTGTCAGTGTAATTAATTGTTTAATAATGATTAGAGCCTGAAAACACCAATTCCAAAGCGAATGTAAAAGACAACTATAAGAATGATGCAGAACGAGAGTAGAACAAGAATCATGTCGAAGTCTATGTTGCTAATATTTATTGAGCGAAAGATCTGTTTCTGACCGGGCCTGTAGTCGACATTCTGCAGCAACCCGAATAGCAGTCTGTAAATGATTTGAGAAAACCAGCTTAAGATGTTTTGAACCAGGATAAAGGGAAGAGAAATAATCTTCCAGATTAAAATTGCCAGACGCGCTGCAAGAGAACCAAAGTAATCTGCTCCAAGCCAGTAAGGTATTTGCAGGCGATAGATCTTGGTACGATAGGCAATATAGAAGAAGAGTGATCCAAGAATAAAAGCAATTGCCACAGCGCTTAGATCTTCGAAGTGCCAGAAGCTTATTTTTGCCAGGTAATTGACCGAGTATGAATCGAATGTAAAGCTTACCAGGTTGGGAAGGACAAGATTATTTAGAACAAGGTTGGGTGAAAAACCGATTGCCAACATGCATAACGCCAGTATACCCATACCAATTTTCATCATCAGGGGTTCTTTTTTCGTTACGGTCATCCCGGATGGAGCGGGGCGCCAAAAAGCAAAGTATAAGAATTTCAGGAAATAACAAACTGTGCCGGCGCTGGTAATGGTAAAAAGCCTTTCTGCAATATACAGGGAATACAGATGATGGTGCTCAAAAGCTTCAACTATAGCATGGTGCAAAAGGGTTTTACTGGCATATCCGTTGAATAAAGGCATACCCACAATACCCAGTGATGCAATAAGAACAATCAGGGTTGTAAAAGGTAATTTATGTCTTAACCCTCCAAGTTTTTCCATGTCCAGTTCGCCGGTCAGGTAAACTATTGCCCCGGCGGATAAGAATAATGTGGACTTAAAAAAGGCATGGTTGAGAATATGATATGTTGAGCCGGCAAGCCCCATAGCTCCATCATAGCCGAGGTAAGCGGCAACTCCGATTCCCATAATAATATAACCGATTTGGCTGATGCTACTGCAAGCCAGCAATTTCTTTATATTATTTTGAAGTAAAGCGATGGCAGCCCCGAAAAACATGGTGATGATCCCAAACCAGATTATTGCATAACCGGCATTAGAAACCAGCTGCCAGAGGTTGTTGATACCGGCGGAAATGGTTTCACTGGGAATTGAACCGGCATCGGGGGTATAAATGATGTTTACCGTTCTAATAATACCGTATGCCCCGGTTTTTATCATTATACCCGAAAGTAAAGCACTGGCAGGTGCAGGTGCAACAGGATGCGCTTTCGGCAACCAGATATGCAGGGGAAACATACCGGCCTTGATGCCAAAACCTATAATCATCAGCAGGCCGGCCACTATCAGGTAACTGTTAATTTCACCGGTTATACAAAGCAGATGGGTAATATCAAGCGAACCACAATAGAAATAAATTAATCCAATTCCGGTAAGCAGGCACATACCCCCGAATACGCCGAGGTAGAGGTAGAGGTTACCCGCTTTATATGCTTCTTCAGTTTGTGTGTGAATGACCAGCACGTAAGAGGCCAGCGACATTAATTCAAAGAAAAACAAAAGCGAGAGTAAGTCGCCTGCTAAGGGTACACCGACGGTACCAGATAAAGTTAAAAGGAAGAAAGCAAAAAATCTTCCCCGGTTTTTTTCATGGTTCATATAATCAATGGCAAAAATTGTTGCCATCAGCCAGACAAAAGAGGCGATTATGGCAATGAAGAAACTTAAGAAGTCAACCCTGAAATTTAGATCCAATGGTGTAATGATCATTGGCAGGTTTAATACAACAGTAGAGCCGCCGGCCAGTGCCGGATACATCATGGCAACAGCAACAAATGTTCCAAGGCTGCCAATTATCGACCAGGTGTTGCGCCAGGCAGGACGGTTGGGAGCACAGGTTACAAGAACAAAGGCTGCAAATGGAATTGATACAGCGATTAGTGGCAGGTAAGATAATGTTTCATGAGGCATGTTTAATTACCTCCTGAGTAGAACAGGTAATTTGCGATATTTTCGAAATAAGGTACGGTTAAATCAAGGTTTGTTCCGATAACTAGACAGCCTGCAACAAGAATCAGAATTGGAATTAGCATGGAAAGAGGCGCTTCAGGACCTTCAGCCCTGCTAAAATCACCTTCTTTAAAGAAGGCATTGATCACGATGGGTAAAAAATATGCTGCATTTAAAAGCGCACTGCCGATAAGGACAAGAATAATGACCCAGGCACCGCTTTCAAGGCTGCCCTGGATAAGATACCACTTGGAAATGAATCCGTTGACCGGGGGGATGCCAATCATGCCGATTGCTGCTATAGTAAAGGCAATCATTGTTAACGGCATTTGTTTGCCCAGGCCGTTCATTTCACTGATTTTCTTCTTTCCGGTAACTGTAATTATTGCTCCGGCACAGAAGAATAAAGTAATTTTTAATAGGGCATGGTTAATAATATGCAGTAACCCCCCTGTCAGGCCAATGGCGCTGAATAAACCTGCTCCAAGTGTTATATAACCGAGCTGACTTATAGTTGAGAAGGCCAAACGTCGTTTAAGGACATCCTGCTGCATAGCAATGATTGAGGCGGTTAAAATTGTAACTGAAACAAGAGCAGCAACAAAAAAACCCATTTGTAACCCGATTAAAGCAGCAATACCGAATATCGAATACATGGAACGCAGAATACCAAAAACACCTGATTTAACCACAGCGACAGCGTGAAGCAGGGCGCTTACCGGTGTGGGGGCAGCCATAGCTGAAGGCAACCAGGCATGAAGGGGCATAATTGCAGCTTTTACACCAAATCCGAGAATGAAACATATAAATGTCAGTCGCCAGAGAGTAAGCGACCCGGTAGTAAGATCTACAATCCCTCCCCTGGTGAATTCCAGGGTGCCAAGATTACCATAGGTTATTATCAGCCCGATTAAAATCAACCCCGCGCCGACAAAGCTGTAGATGATATATTTTATACCGGCTTTCTTTGCTTCTTCATTGCCTTCATGAATAACCAGAGGGTAGGTAAAGATAGTTAAAAACTCATAAAAGATATATAAGGTCAGCAGGTTTGCAGATAAGGCAATACCCATGGTCATACCCAGAGAAAGCAAATAAAAAATAAAATAACGCCTGCGATTATGCTCATGGGCCATGTAACCGGTTGAATAAATGACCGAAAAAACCCATAAAATGGCTGCAGTTCCACCGAATACAGCAGCGAGTGGATCTACCCTTAATTTAATTTCTAGGCCGGGAGTAATTTGGTGCAGCAGCAATTCCCAGGTGCCATTGTTGACATATTCAAAAAGAATTACAATCATGGCCAGGCCGCTTATTAAACTTACCAGAACAGCCAGGGCGTTGCGCAGTCGATCATTTTCTTCTCTTGCAATGCCGGTTATCAGGGCACCGGCCAGGGGAAAGATAATTATAAATAAGGGAAGGTATAATATATAGTCCATTCGGTATCGTCCTCTCCCGAAAAATGATGTTACAATTAGTTAGTGATGCTCCTGCTCTGTTTCATCCTGAGTTTCCTCTTTGCCAACACTCCTGGTGCCCCAGACAAGCATTATAGCTATAACGGTGGCAAACAACACAGTTGATTCAAGCAAAGTATCGTAACCGCGATAATCGAGTAGTATATTTGCCACTATATTTGTGCCGCCGCTTTCTTCAACGCTCTTGTTAACATATCTTTCATAAACAATGTTATTAGTGGGATTGTCCAGGTTACCATAAACCGGCATTTCGGTTACAGCCAGCATCAGCATAAAGGAAATCAATGCTACAAGAACTACAGACATAAAATAAAAAATTATTCTCTTCACACTCATTACTGAGGACGCCTCCCAACTTTAGTGACCACTGTTACCATTAAAACGGTCATCCCGATACCTACCGCGGCTTCTGTAATGGCCAGGTCGGGTGAGTTTAGCTGCTGCCATATTAAAGACATGACCATGCTGTAAGCACCAAAAATGATCGCAATGTACAGCAGATCATTAAATATAAAAATCGATAAAGTTGTAGCAATTAAAATTAGGAGCATTAAAACAATTAAAAAATCGATCATTTCAGGTTTTCTCCCCCTTCCTGTGAAAGCTTGCTTTCCACCTGGCTTTTTCTCCTGCGGCGTTGCGAGGCAACATAATCATTAATAACGTAGCTGCCTTCCACCATTGGTGTCCCCCTGTTATATGCAGTCTTGGCAATCAGGTGGGTTACAACAGGGTTGATAGTAATAATCATGGCCATGATTAATATAAGCTTGGTTATATTGGTAACATCTCTTACAAGCAGCATCAATCCGATGAGAACCATGCCGGTTCCAAGAGTGTCGCATTTGCCAAGGGCGTGCATACGGGTGTAAACATCAGGAAGTCTGATCAAGCCGATCACCCCGACCACGAGAAAGAAAAAACCGGAAAATAGAAAAAATATAGCAACATATTCATAAACCATGATTATCACCTCTAAATAATGTGTCCCTCACGAAGCAGTTTCAGAATGCATAAAGTCCCGATAAACGAACCGAGGACGAAAACAAAAGCCACGTCTATGTAGTAATAGCTGTTATCTATGAAAGCAAAAATCAAGAGAATGATCACTACATTGGTGGTGATCACGTTCATTGCCACAACTCTATCCAGGACTGTAGGGCCACTGTATGCCCTTAGGATAGCCAGTAATGAAAAAATGATCTGCCCGACTACAATTATATAAAGAACAGTGTTAATCATTTTTGTATAAGGCCTCCATTTCCATCAGCCTGCGGTTAAGCTCCCAATCTTCAACTCCGTGGGCCAAGTCTTCGGTCAGAGCGTGTACTATCAGCAAATTGTCTTCAAGTTCAACTGTAATCGTGCCAGGTGTCAGAGTAATGGAGTTCACATACAAAACCCTCAACAGGGCACGCTCCAGGTCGCAGCGCATAATTACAATACCGGGAGATATGGGTAACCTGGGATTCAGAACGATCATCGCTACGTTAATATTGGCTATGATAACTTCGAAAACCAGCTTAATAAAATATTTAAATAACAGGTAGCCCTGTCTGATGGTAAAATTTGTAGTGTTACCTGAAGAAATGTGCAGGTTACTCCAGAACAAGGTTAGGATTATACTGAATACCGCTCCTGCCAGTATATGTTGCCAATGAACACTTGCCGAGATAAGCAGCCAAAAAGCCATCATCAGGGTAAAAATGAACATTGAGCCCATCATGTCACTTTTCATTCTATCAAGCATGGTAATCACCTCCTACTTGCCTGGTTATAACAGGGCCGTTACAGTTTTATTTATAAAATCGAGTAAGATTCCTGGGAATATACCCAGGTAAATAATGCCCAGAGCCAGTATAACTATTGGAACCAGCATGCTCAAAGGTACTTGGTCACGCTTAAATTTTCTAGTTTCTCCGTTTTGGTTATGATTTGTCTGTTCATGGTGACTGTGCTCGTCTTCCTGTGAAAAATAAGCCTGACCAATAATCGGAAAATAATAAGTAGCATTAAGCAGCCCGCTGAGAATTATTACTACAATGATCAGGGGGAAATTAGCTTCCAGGCTTCCAAGAGCAAGGCCGTATTTACTGATAAAACCACCAAAAAGCGGTATCCCGACCATGGATAGGGCGGCAATAGTAAAAGCACCCATAGTTATCGGCATTTTAAAACCCATGCCGGCAAATTGGTTAACCTTTTTAATACCGGTCTGGTAATAAAAAGCTCCGGCGGTGAGGAAGAGGCAGGTTTTCATGAAAGCGTGGACAACAATATGCAGCATGCCCGCCGCCAGACCCCACGGGGTGCCTAAACCTATGCCGAGAAAAATATAACCAACCTGGGCAACTGTTGAATAAGCAAGCCGTCTTTTCAGCTCGATCTGGACAAAAGCAAAGAAAGAACCGGCCAGCATAGCGATTACAGATAGAATCAAAATTAAATGACGGATAAAGGTTTCATGGAATATATCTAGCCCGAAAGCAATAAATAAGATTTTTAAAAAGGCAATTATATATACTTTAACTACCAGGCTTGAAAGCACGGCGCTTGAAGGAGAGGCAGCCGAAGAGTGAGCATCAGGCAGCCATAGGTGTAATGGGAAGAGGGCTGACTTAACCCCAAAGCCAACTGTAAAGAAACTGAGTGCAGTCCAAATCAGGAAGGGGTAAGAGTCTTTTACAGCAGCAAGTTCGATGGCAATAAAAGTTAAATTAAGGTGTCCGGTGATCATATAGATAAAGCCGATCCCAAAAAGTATAAATCCGGAACCGATAGTTGCCAGTAAAAGGTATTTAAGGGCGGCCTCGGTAGCCTGCCGTGTACCTTTGGCTGCAACCAGTGAACAGGCACCAATTCCGGTTACTTCAATGAATACATAAAAATTGAATATATCGTTCGATACAACCAGGCCCATCATGCCAGCCAGGGTAATTAGAAAAGCTGTGTAATACCAGCCAATGACATTGTTTTCCATTTCATGCTTAACGGCTGAAAAAGAATATATAAGGATTAAAAAACTAATTCCTGAAAGCAGCATTAACATCATACTTGAAAGAGATTCAACAACGAGCTCAATGCCCCAGGGGGGAGCCCAGCCTGAAACAGCATAACGAATCGGTTCTCCGTTCATTACGTGGTAGGCGATTACTATGGTGGTTATAAAAACTATGCCTGTGACAATGGTTGCCAGGGGGGCACACAAATTCTTTTTCCATCTCGCTAAAACAGGCATACAGAAAGCGGCTATCAATGTACCTATAATACATAAAAAAGGCAGTTTTAAAACTGAGACCATTTCAGGGGTTCACCTCTACTTCAATTTCATAAAGTTAGGAGCACAAATTGTTCCATAGAAAAGATAAAGTTTTACTATTAAAGCAAGGGCAAAAGCAGTTACGCTGAAACTGACCACGATCCCGGTGAGCATTAAAGTTGAGGGAAGCGGGTTTATATAGAGCACATCTGTGATATTGGGATCATAAATTGGTGGAACCCCGCCGTGAATATTTCCTACGGTTATAAAAAAAAGAAATATTGCGCTTTGCAATATGTTAATACCGATCACCTTTTTAATCAGGTTGGTCTGGGTTAGAACAATCAGGGTGCCCATAGAAAAGAGAATGATAGCAACAAAGTAAGGAAAATTTAAATATAGCAGTTCAATATCCAAGATTAGGCCTCCTCACTGATCATGTAGTATATGGCAATAATAGTGCTTGCTACCAGAACCCCTATCCCAAAATTGGCAACGGAGATAATTCCCACGCTAAAAAGGGTGCCGGTAAGGCCAACAGGCCCGTGCTCGTGGGGTATCAGGAATTTCGACACTTCCAGAATGCCTCCTATGCCAACAAAAATAATTGTGGCATCAATTATCATTTGCCTGAAGCTGTCATTCCACAGTTGCCCGAATATGAGGATATATAGCAGTAAACCCAAGCCGATGATCATACCACCTGAAAAGCCACCTCCCGGTGATAGGTGACCGTGCATAATTACATATGCTCCGTATAGGAGAACAAAAAGTAACATGTAGCGAAAAACAACCCTTGTGACATAATCGTGCACTTCTTCAGATTCCTCCTTCTCTAAGAACATGCTTAATAACAAACTCCGCACAAAGGATCTGAAAATTTAGCAAGTTCATACATTCACAATAAAAACCAAAAAAAATACTACCCGATTCAAACCGTGCTTTAGAAGCTTTTAGTGCCTAAAGATATAAGCAAAAAAACAACAGCTTATCCTGTTTATTTTTTACCATTTTTGCTTTTCTGTCAAGTCGTTTTTCATATTCAATGTATTTATTGAATTGTTGAATAAAAAACGTTTTCCAGGCAGGAAATCGGCTGCCCGGAGAGAATAAATGTTTGACTGTCGCATATAATATTTCCGGTACAATCAAAGGGGTTTGTTCATGTCAAATATTCTAATTATTGAATCACATGGTTTAGATATGGTTAGTTATTTACCCCTGGCCATTGTTTTAACGCCGATTATTGGTTCGCTGATAATTGGTTTGTCGAGTATGAGAAATAAATCATACGGATCGGTTATTGCCGTATTTATTGCAGCAATTACTGTTTACTTGACCTTTGAGTTGTTTTTTTTAGCTCTCCAGGGATATAACATATATTTCAGGTTGCCTGAAATAGCAGGTATACCGGTTTTTATGAAAGCTGACCTGACTGGTGCAGTTTTTGCCTTATTTACTTCAATAATCTGGTTACTGGCTGTCCTGGCCTCATTTCCATACATCAGGGGAGATATTAAGGAGGGTCGCTACTATACTTTCTTAATTTTATCACTTGGAGGCTGTGCAGGTGTTTTCCTCTGCGGCGATTTCATGAGCCTCTTTCTATTTTTTGAATTAATGACTTTTGCCGCCTATGCGCTTGTTGTTCATAATCAATCTGCAGATGCGATGAAAGCAGGGGCAAACTATCTTTATCTTGGGATAATAGGTGGTTTGGCTTTGCTTTCGGGAATTATTATTCTTAACAGTTTTACAGGTAGCGTTGTTATAACCCAGCAGGCGCATAACCTGCTGACAGATAGTGGCAGGGCAGCTTTGATAGCCCTGCTGATGATTGCCGGTTTTGGGGTAAAAGCCGGTATGGTTCCCCTCCATATCTGGTTGCCACAGGCGCACCCCGTTGCGCCTGCCCCGGCGAGCGCTTTACTTTCCGGGATAATGATAAAAACCGGGGCTTACGGGATTATCAGGGTAGTTGCCATGCTCTATAGTCCTGCCGGTGAATTTATTGAGAGCCCGCTGTGGCATTTTACAGAAAACCTGGGCCACATTATTATATGGATGGGTATAATGACCATGTTTCTCGCCGCTTTAATGGCGTTGATTCAAAATAACGCCAAAAGGCTTCTTGCCTACAGCAGTATCAGTCAGATGGGTTACATCCTGATGGGTATCGGAGCTGCAGGTTACCTTGGGTACGATGGTGCCATGGCCTTCGGTGGTTTTTCATACCACATAATTAACCATGCTTTTTTTAAGTCGAGTCTTTTTATATTATTTGGGTTCATATATACACGATTACATGAAGTAAACATGGACAGGCTTGGAGGGTTATGGCGGAGCTTTCCTTTTACGTTTACTGCTTTCCTGGTCTGTGCTTTTGGTATTACAGGAATACCGGGTTTTAATGGGTATGCCAGTAAAACTTTACTGCATCACGCCATTGTTGAAGCTTTCGAACATCACCATCTCTGGGATCTCTGGGCTGCCGAAAAGGTTTTTATGTTAACCAGCGGTTTGACTGTATGTTATATAATTAAGCTGGTTATTTCTATTTTCGGTGGACAGCTTAACCAGGCTAATGCTGAAAAAATAGATAATTATAAATCCGGAGAGAGCTGGGTTGAAAGATTAATAGCTTTATCTTTTATTGGAGTAATTACTTTCCTTGGCTTGAACCCCGATCTGATCATTAATAGGATAATAGTGCCCATGTCGGCTGCTTTTACCTACAACGAATACTATGTAAACTATCTGGCTAAAACTGTTGTATGGAATTTTCATGATCTTATGGGTATAATAATTGCATTTACTATTGGGATTGTTATTTACCTGCTGGCTAGGAAGAAAAAATTATTCCTGTATAAACCTCCTGCTTACCTCAGTGTGGAATATTCTGTTTACAGGCCTGCCACCGGTTTTTTGGGTATGGCCTTTACTAAAGCGGGCAGGATGGTAGACGATAACCTTAATAAAGGATTTCACGGTGCTCCTTCCCTGCTGGTTTGGGCGGCAGATGGTGCCGAAATCCTCGATTCTCACCTTTTAAAAAGAGTGGGTATATCTATTACCATTAAAATGTCATCATTTTTTAATAGCATTTATGAATCCTGGTTAAAACTAATTAATTTACTATTTGGCAGGGCTGTTTTTTCCCTGCGAAAAGTTTTTATGGCCATGTTTAAATTTGATTACAGCACCAGGGGTGATCGTCGTTTTCAGACTTTTAACATATCAAACATTGATTTTGATCTATATATTGTTTTGATTTTTATCGGTGTTATCCTGGCAACCAGCCTTTTGTTTTTACTGTAGTTTTATAATCTGAGTGGGGGAGATTTGCTTGACGCCTGTTTATCCACAACCAATAATTGCTGTTGTTATACCGATAATCGGGGCTTTGATCATTCGTTTTTTGGATGAAGAAAAGACAAATCTTCGTCACATGGTTTCCCTGATCACTGTTTCCATAGTATTTGTTTCTGTTTTGTCCATGCTTCCTGCAGTTATGGCCGGTAAAACTGTTGAAGTAAACGTATTTAGTTTTCTGGACGGTTTGGGCATATTTTTTAAAGTAGATATGCTTGGTATGGTATTTGGTATTGTCTCTTCTACCCTTTGGATTTTTGCTACTGTATATTCAATTGGTTATATGGAGCATGAACACGGCCAACGCAATTACTTTGTTTTTTTTGTTTTGTCCTGCAGCGCCGCGATGGGTGTTGCCTTTGCCGGTAATCTTTTTACATTTTATATTTTTTACGAATACCTGGCTATTTGTACTTATCCCCTGGTTGTGCATGCCGGAACGCCTGAATCGGTTAAAGCCGGTATTAAATATATCAGTTACAGCCTGGGTGGCGGGGCCCTGGTGTTTTTATCGATATTTATGATTTATGATCTCGTGGGAACCCTAGACTTTATGCCAGGTGGAATTCTCAGCGCAGTTGCAACTGATAACAGTGCTCGTATGACTATTATTTTTTCCCTGTTGATAGCCGGCTTTGGAACCAAGGCAGCATTAATGCCTCTTCATTCATGGCTTCCCGGAGCAATGGTCGCGCCAACACCTGTCAGCGCTCTTTTACATGCTGTTGCTATAGTTAAAGCGGGCGTTTTTGGCATTGCCAGGGTGTTTTTTTCTATTTACAGTCCGGAAGTAATAGCCGGTTTAAATGTAACAAATGTATTGGCAGTTTTCGTTTGTTTTACAATCATTGTCGGTTCGCTGATGGCCATAAAACAAACTGTTTTAAAACTGCGTCTAGCTTACTCTACAATTGGTCAGCTGGGTTATATTACTCTGGGGGTGCTGATGCTGCATCCTGTAGGCGCGCTGGGTGGATTAATACATATTATCAATCACGCCATTCTAAAAATCACCCTATTTTTCTGCGCCGGGATGATTATCACAGTTACTGGCAAAAAGAATTTAAATCAAATGAACGGCATTGGCAGACAAATGCCCCTGACCATGCTTGCTTTTACCATTGGTGCGCTTGGCCTGATGGGTGTAACGCCAATTGTTGGTTATGTCAGCAAATATTACATTTTAACCGGGGCATTGGAATCCGGTGTGCCTCTCTATGGTTATATTATCCTGGGCAGCACTCTGCTAAATGCAATTTATTACCTGCCGATCATTGTTAATGCCTTCTTTAAAAAGGGTGACTTTGAGAAGAAACCGGGTTATGAGGCACCCTTAACCATGCTGGTACCAACTCTTATACTTGCCGGATTTGCTATTATCTTTGGGCTTTTTGCCAACTTAACCACCATACCGTTCATTGAAGCAGTAGTAAGGTTTGTTTTTTCGCAGTAAAGGGGTGATATCGAATGCAGCATAATCAAACCGTTGTCTCAATTATACCTGCCCTGATCTTTCTATTCCCTCTTTTAGGGGTAGCGGGGACGATGCTTACTGATCATTACCGTTCTGAATGGCGCAACTGTGTGATAATCGGATCTGTTACCTTACCAATCTTGTTTGCAGTTTTGCTATACCCCGGCGTTTCGGCAGGCAAAATAGTTTATCTACTAATTGATCTGCTGCCCCCTGCCGGCCTTGAATTCAGGATTGACCTGTTATCAATGTATATGCTGCTGCTGTTTTCATTTTTCAGTTTAATTTTAATGATCTATTCTCTCGGTTATTACAGGAATAAAGAAGAAGGACGCAAATTCTTTTATTTTATGCTGATTGCCATAAGCGGTTGTCTCGGAGTTTCCATGAGCGGCAATATGCTTACTTATTTTCTTTTCTTTGAGCTGATGTCTCTTTCATTCTTTCCCCTGGTTGCATATAAATCAACCCCGGAAGCCTACAGCGCCGGCTTGAAATTTTTCTTTATGACTATCATATCCGGCGTTGCCCTGTTCTGGGCAATCGTTATAACTTACACCTCTACAGGTAGTCTGGCCTTTGGCATGGGTGGTTTGTTTACAAAGATTGAACCAATAATGACAGTAGCATTTATATGCTATTTGATTTCATTTGGAATTAAATCAGCCTTGATTCCACTTCATATCTGGATGCCGGATGCTTATGCGGCAGCTCCCACACCGGCTGCAACTTTATCTTCGGCGATGATGCTCAAAACAGGAGTTCTTGGTTTAATCAGGGTATTTCATGATATATTTGGTCTGACTATTCTACAGGAAACAGGGTGGAATAACATTTTGCTTGTTTTAGCTTTAATCAGTATGGTTTATGGCTCAATTTGCGCTTTTGCCCAGGATGATTTGAACCGGCGACTGGCATACTCGGGGATTGCCCAGGTAGGCTATATTTTGCTGGGGCTGTCCCTGGTAACTGAAATGGCCCTGGTTGGTACTGTTTATCATATTATGGCCCATGCTTTTATGAAAGGATGTATGTTTTTATGTGCCGGGGTTATTTATGTAAATACAGGAAAAACGAAAATCAGCGAAATGAAAGGCATTGGCATGCAAATGCCTGTAACTATGCTGGCTTTTACGGTAGCTGCTGTTAGTTCTGTTGGCATACCGCCATTTAATCTTTTTGTCTCAAAATGGCACCTTGGTCTTGGAGCAATTGAGGCGGGGATGCCTGCTATAATACTGGTATTACTCCTCAGCAGTGTTTTGAATGCTTCTTACTATTTTCCGATTTCGATCAATGCATTTTTAGGGTGCAGAGAGCTGCAGAATATAGAGCGGCAGAGATTACGCCTGCAGCCTATGCGTATGGTTCCGCTGCTGATTCTTGCTGCCGGGGCATTTGCTTTTACCATTATGCCTTATAACTGGCCGCTTGGTTTGGCCAGGGCGATAGCGCAGTTATACTTTTAGTGGTTTGCTTTTGTTGCCGCCTGATATTTCCGGAGGTGAATTGTATTGGAATATGAAGTTATACATACATTTTTACCGGCTATCATCATTTTTGTACCGATAATTTCCGGTATCATATTATTCTTTTTTTCTGAAAGGTTATATCCTTATAAAGAACATATTTGCATAGGAGTCACCGGACTTTTCTTCATCCTTGTTTTAAGCATGTATCCGGCAATCAGTGAAGGGAAGATTCTGCTCGGTATATTTCAGTATTTTTCTTTTCCTTTTTCAGTGTCTTTTAAAGTAGATCAACTTACCTTTTTCCTTGGTGTTTTCTTTTCTTTCGTCTGGTTTATGGCGGCTTGTTTTTCACCGGGTTACATGGCCCACGAACATAAAAAAGAACGTTATTATGCATTCTTTCTTCTTGCTGAAGGCGGGTGTATGGGTACTATTTTTGCCGGCGACCTGCTCGGTCTGTTTTTATTCTTCGAGTTCATGGCCCTGACCACCTATGTGTTGATTGCCCATGAAGAGACGCCGGTTACTATGTTTGCCGCAGCCAAGTATCTGTATATGACTGTTGGCGGAGGTTTGTCGGTATTTTTTGGCCTTTTGATTACATTTTATCTGACCGGCTCAGTTATATTTACCCGGCCCGGTTTAATCACTGAACCTTCGGGTTTGGCTACAGCTGCTTTTATAGCTTTTATGCTTGGTTTCGGTCTTAAAGCAGGTATGTTTCCCGTTCATGTCTGGCTTCCAGATGCTCACCCGGCTGCACCTTCCCCGGTCAGCGCAGCTCTTTCGGGAATCATGCTCAAAACCGGTATTTACGGCATGATCAGGGTAATTTTTAATGTTTATTCTCCAGATTTCATCGGCAAGGCTAACTGGGATACTGTGATGTTAGTTATTGCTGCAATCACAATATTACTGGGTTCAGCCATGGCTCTGCTGCAGGATGATTTAAAAAGGCGTTTAGCTTATTCGAGTATTGCTCAGATCGGCTACATAATCCTTGGAATATTCCTGCTGAACCAGAGCGGTTTAACCGGTGGTTTATATCATTTATTTACTCACGCATTCATGAAAGGCCTTCTATTTTTATGTGCCGGGGCAATTATTGTCCAGACTGGAATTCGCAATATCAGCCAGATGAAGGGAATCGGTCTTAAAATGCCCCTGACCATGGTTTTTTTCACTATTGCCTCTTTAACCATGGTCGGAATACCTCCTTTTAACGGGTTTATCAGTAAGTGGCAGCTTTCCCTTGCTTCTCTTGAAGCAGGGCAGCCTGTTTTTGTCGCTATTTTAATTATCAGCAGTTTACTGAATGCCGCTTACTATTTCCCCATTGTCATTACAGCCTTTTTCCCTGGTGAGAAAGCTGCTCACCATGACCATGAAGATACTACCGAACGCTGCAGTACTGAGGACAGTAATGGTCACAGTAATCTCTATTACGGCGGGAAACTAAACCTGGAGGCGCCCTGGCATATGGTTATTTCAATGGGCCTTTTGGCTATAGGTTGCGTTGCTTTTGCCCTGATGCCCGTTAACTGGGCCTGGGAACTGGCCCTGGCAGCGGCAAGATCATTGTTCAGTATGTAGACAAAACCCCGTCAATTCAGCTATAATTGCACTTAATGCCGACTTCAATAATCATTTTGCCAGGCATAAGGGAGCAGTAGTACGATGAATGAACCCCTCTTTAATAATCAGCATGTTGCCAGCCTATTGCCCCTTTTAATAGTTCTCATTCCTCTGGCCGGGGCCGGGGCTTCTGCTGTTATTGGCAGGTTTTCTGAAAAAAAAAGGGACTGGTTTGTTGTTCTGCTCACAGCCCTGGTCTGCCTGCTTTCATTTTTCCTGCTACGCGCCGGCTGGCAGGAAGTGGTTATTAACCATTACCAGATCGGTTTTGGCGATATTCCACTTTATTTTAAAGTAGACCGGCTCGGTGCACTCTTTACTTTTTTATCTTCGCTGATCTGGTTTTTGGCGACTTTGTTTTCTCTTACTTACATGACTCATGAAAAGCGGAGGAACCGCTATTATACTTTTTACCTGGTAACCCTTGCCGGTTGCCTGGGTGTTTTTTTAACCGGCGATTTATTCAGTCTCTTCTTCTTTTTCGAAATGATGTCGATAGCATCATACATGCTTGTAGTTCACACCCAAAGTGAAGAAGCTTCCAGTGCTGGCAGATTATATTTGTTTTTAGGTATATTCGGCGGTCTCTGCATTTTAGCTGCTTCGATAATAATCTACTGGTATACCGGTTCTGTGTTAATCACACCATCGCTGGAAGTATTGCTCAAAATTCCGGTGCATATTATGATCGCTGGTCTTTTGATAATCGGTTTTGGTATAAAAGCAGGCATGATTCCCCTGCATATCTGGCTGCCAAAAGCTCACCCGGTGGCACCGTCGCCTGCCAGCGCCCTGCTTTCAGGTGTTATGATTAAAACCGGGGCTTATGGTATACTGCGCGTGGTCAATGTTCTATATACCCCCGCTGAAACTGAAGTAAAAACACTCTGGGAATATACTACCCAATTTGGTTACATTATAATATGGTTTGGAATTACAACCATGTTTATTGCTGCGTTTATTGCTCTGTTTCAGACTAATGCCAAAAGAATACTGGCTTACAGCAGTGTGAGCCAGATGGGCTACATTCTAATGGGTATAGGAGCCTGTGCTTACCTGGGCCTTGAAGGGCCGATGGCCATGGGCGGTTTTACCCTGCATGTGGTTAACCATGCTTTTTTTAAAGCAGGCATGTTCATGATGGTCGGCGCTGTCTATTTCCGGACCGGGGAAATAGATATAAAGAAGTTGGGTGGTCTCTGGCGTGAATTCCCGGTAACTGCAGCTGTATTTCTACTGGCGGCCATGGGCATTGCCGGTATACCAGGGTTAAACGGTTATACCAGCAAGGTATTGCTGCACCATGCTATAGTTGAAGCTTTTGAACATCATCATTTATATAGTCTTTACCTGGCAGAACGAATATTTATGCTGACAGGTGTTTTGACCACCTGTTATATTGCCCGCCTGTTCAGCTCTATATTCCTGGGTCAGAAACCGGACAACCTTCAGGTAAAAGGAAAAGAACCCTGGAATGAACAAATTGTATTTATCGCAATCGGCCTTGTTATTCTTTTTATTGGAACTAACCCTTTCCTGGTGCTGAAAAAAATGGTAGCTCCGGTAGTGCAGGTATTCAATTTTGAAGAATACTATTATAATTATTTATTAAAAGTAAACTTTTGGGACAGTCACGACTTGCTGGGAATGGTCGGGGTTGTAGCTGTAGCCGCGCTTTTATTTTATTTTGCGGCAAGGTATAAGTTATTTGAAATAAAACTGCCGGCATGGTTAAACATTGAAATGTTAATTTATCGTCCGGCAGTAAACTTTTTTAACACTATATTTACCAGTAGTGGCAGGGCTTTAGAAACAACTGTCGATGGGGGTTTTATAAAGAGCATTTACCTGCTGAAATATTTTTGTGCAAGTGGGAAAATCCTTGATTACTCCGCCGATTACCTGATTGTTGAAACGCTTGGCCCTTTAAAATCAATTAGCTACAGGATCAGTGAACTCGAGAATGGCAGCGTTTATTTTGGTAATATTGCCGGCGGCCTTTCATTATTATTTAATAACATCTACCAGTTTTGGCTTTATACAATGCGCAGTTTATTCCATTTTTTAAAAAGGTTTTTTATGAACATATTTAATTTTTTGTTTCAGCTTGATTACAAGCACGAAGGACGTTTTTACCTATTGGTCAATACAGCAAATTTTGAATACTATCTCCTAGTATTTTTCATGATGCTTATTATAATTATGTCGCTTCACCTATTCAGATAGAAGTAATACAGGTGCAGGAGTATAAAGCGGCGAAAAGAATATATAATTAATGAAACAGTAAGTTTATGTTCAGAAAGAAGGGAAGTATTCGTATGATAGAACAGGAACTGGCCAGGTTTGCACAGGAAACTAGTTTTGAAAATCTACCTAAAGAAGTAATAAAGCAGGCCAAGGTATGTCTTCTTGATCTTGTTGGTGCTGCCTGCGCTGGAGCAACTGCTTTACCGGGGCATGTAGTTACAGAAATTATTGAAGAAGCGGGAGGAGCAACCCAGGCAGTCTTGATCGGCCGTAAAGAAAAAGTGCCGGCATTAAATGCCGCACTTGGCAACGGCCTTTATGCTCACGCTCTTGAACTTGATGATCTTCACCGCAGTTCAATCCTGAGGCCGGGATCACCTATCATCCCGGCAGCTCTTGCTGCTGCTGAAAAAGTAGGGGCTTCGGGCAAAGATTTGATTACCGCTATAGTTGTCGGTTACGAGGTTGGTATCCGCATTGCAGAAGCAATGACTCCTACGCATTATAACTATTGGCATACAACTGGAACCTGTGGAACTTTCGCTGCAGCTATCGCAGCCGGTAAAGTGATGGGGCTAAATGAAGAGCAGCTGATTCATGCCCTGGGACATGCCGGAACCCAGGCCGCGGGGTTAATGGAACTGCATTATAGCCCGGAGGGTATGATGAGCAAACCGCTGCATGCCAGTAAAGCGGCACAAAACGGTTTGTTTTCAGCAATGCTCGCAGCCGGTGGATATACTAGTACAAAAACAATCCTTTCCGGTGAAAAAGGATTCCTGAGGGTTTTCGCTCCCAAGGCTAAGATGGAAAAAATAGTTGAAAGCCTCGGTACTGAGTTTAAAATTATGCAGATCAGCTTCAGGCTTTACGCTTCTACCCGTCATACTCATGCGGCAATTGACTTAGGCTTAAGGTTAAGAGAAAAAGGACTTAAGCCTGAAGATATTGAGCTGCTGCGTATCCAAACTTACTCAGTTGCAAGGGATCTGGTTGGGGAACCCTTCCCTGAAACAATATACGAAGCCAAGTTCAGTTTACCTTTTTGTGTTTCGACAGCGCTGGTCTATGGACACGTGGGAATTAACGATTTTACTGAAGAAAGGCTTCATGATCCTGTTCTTGAAGAGCTGATGAGTCACTGCACGGTGGAAATAGATCCCCTGCTTGACGCACATTATCCCCAGAAATGGGCCGCTAAGCTTAATGTTATTTTGCGTAACGGAACTGTTGATCATGAGCAAACCGATTTTCCAAAAGGTGACCCGGAAAACAAGGTAACCCTGGAAGATCTGCGCAAGAAATTCCGCCGTTTATCGGCTAAGCTGCTCCCGGCTTCGAAAATCGAAGCCTGGCTGGAGTCGATCAGTAAGGTAGAAACATTTGATGATATTGCTGATATGTGGCGTATTTAAATTTGCCGGGAGGTTTAGTTGAACGGTTGCTTTTTTGCATTTTAAAGCTCTGCCTGAATGGCAGAGCTTTTTTGGTGCGCCTGCGTGGTTTTGAACCACGGGCCTCTTGCGTGTCAAGCAAGCGCTCTCCCCCTGAGCTACAGGCGCATATTTGTATTGCAAAAACATTTTAGCATTAGGCAGACATCGGTGTCAAGGAATGCAGGCCTGTGGTATCTGTAATTCTTTTTAGAGTAAATTCCCAAAGTAAGTTCTACAGTGGACGAGGCTGTGGCATTTAGTTTGGGAAAATTTTTAGGTAGAATTAAGTCTGGGAAAATT
>Ga0334895_1000194_pt1 | contig 100593 bp, 97 predicted proteins | sample GraSluR3_MG_7_FD_207229 | JGI IMG/M metagenome (GOLD analysis project Ga0334895, IMG submission 207229) | Sludge microbial communities from methane-producing bioreactor in Wageningen University, Netherlands - Granular Sludge_31_05-R3 | ecosystem: Engineered > Bioreactor > Anaerobic >... | reverse complement strand
AGTTTTGACTTGACTAATTTGGGCTACTCTAAGATACTTCACCTTAACACCTCGTTTTGTTATTTGCGTTGTTTGCACTACCACAATAACTTACGAGGTGTTTTTGTCAAGCACTATTTTTACCTAAATTACTGCCACCCAGGAGCTTAGACACCTAGGAAAGATCAGTCAGTTAGTAATATAAGCTGGTAGTGAAGATATGGAATGACTGCCCAATTTTGCTATTGCTAAGTGCTTGCAAAATATGGCTCGCTCATGCCCCCCTCACCGGTCGCTCACCGGTCGAGCGTGCAAGGGGTGAGAAGATAAGGACTTACGCGTTTCTCCCAAAAAGTGTAAACCAAGCTCAAATATTTCCGGAAAGAGCGGGGATATCGCGGATAATATCGAAAAAGCCTGCCCCATAAGGAGCAGGCCATTAATCTGGTCTTATGTTTTTATTGGAAGCGTTTGAGGGTTTCTAGCACTTCCGGGATGTCCATCTTAATCTCACGGATGTAATCCAGAGTTGGCACGCCATCTTTGGTCCATCCTTTGCGTTCGTAAACGGCATCGATGAGCTGTTGATATTGATCTTCGCGATATTTGCGAGTGATCTCCATCTTTTCGGCTGTGCTCTTACCCGTGGGATCCACTCCGATCTTCTCTTTGAGGAGATTGTCATAGCGTTCTTGGCGGGAGAGATACTCTTCCTCGGTCACGGGTCCGACTGCGCGGTATGGCGGCAGATCATCTTGGCGACGGCCTCCACCCATTCTCATGCAGAAGAGTTTTTGGAAGGTGTATACTCTTTCGCTTTGGCGGATCATCTCTTTTTTATCCATGGGTCTGCCGGTAATGGCTTTGTAGATATCCACATAGTTTTGGACGTGTTCCGGGACTTTGGCGGGTTCATCGGTCTGCGCATTATCTGCCGGCTCGATATCGTTCCAGGGCAATTTGCATAGTCCTTGGAGACCAAACCAGGTGCGGAACATCGGGAAATAGTGCAGCGCTTCGGCTTTATCTTTGAAGGTGGGGATGTGGTTGTTTACCATGTCCATAAAGATCAGCCAAGCTTCATCATGTTGCGGGCCTTTGAGAGCGAGGGTATATCCGCCTTGTTGAGCGAGGGATTCTTTGCTCATATATTGGGAATATTCCAGTCCTTTAGCTTCCATTCCGATGTCTTGGAGGAATTTGGGATCTGCATTATACTCTTCGGCAAAGTATTTTTTCATGCGACGAACGCCTTGTCCGACGATCACGCCAAATCCTTCTCCGCGTGCCATTTGATGCAAGAGCTCCAAAGCCGCGTCGGCATTTCCCCAGCTCAAATCCAAGCCACCTGTGCGTTCTTTGCTTAAGATGCCATTTTCATAGCATTCCATGGCAAAGGCGACGCTGGTGCCGAAAGAAATGGTGTCCACGCCATAGGTATCGCAATAGAAATTGATCTCCACCACGTCTTTGGGATCCCAGACGCAGATGTTTGAGCCACATCCTGCAGCGGTCTCATATTCCGGACCGTCCACAGTAACGGGCTGCCCCTTATAGGGTCCCGTGCGGGGCTTGAAATTGTCCACTGCTTTGCAGCATGAGAGCGAGCAGCCATACCAACATCCATCCGCCATGCCCTGGGTGAAGAGCTTAGTAAATTCACGGGAATGCAGGCCTTCAGCTTCCGGCATTTGGCCATATTTGAAGTTGCGAATAGGCAGGAGATCGTAGTCGTTCATGATCTCCATCAGGTGAGCGGTGCCTACTTGGTGCATGCGGCATTGAGTGTCGTCCCCGGCTTCGATCTCTTTGTGGAGTTTGAGTCCGGTCTTTTGCAGAGTGGGCAAGTCTTCGGGATTGTTTGTATCCACTTTGAGTCCTGAATACTTGACGACCAAGGCTTTGATGCCTTTGTCGCGGAAGACGGTTCCGGTGCCGCCGCGGCCTGCCTGTTTCAGACGTGCCACTTTGCGGCGTTTGTCCCAAAATGAGAAGTTTAGGCATGTGATGAGCACATTTTCGGCTGCTTCACCACTGGAGACCACGGAGATGGACTGCTCTTTGCCTTCTGCTTCGGCAAATTCACGATGCAGCTCTTCTGCCAAAACGTGGCTGTTGATATGCTCATCCGGAGCGGTGAGGATCTTCACAATGCCCTTGTCGCCATCGATATAGACGATGACATCCTCATCGGCTTTGCCTTGCAGCTCCAGTGCGTCAAAACCGGCAAACTTGGTGTAGGGGCCAAAGTGTCCGCCGACGTTGCAATCCACGGGGATGCCGGTGAGCGGGGAGATGGTGGTGACGATGGATTTTCCACTGCCGGGGTATGAGGTGTTTCCACACAGTGGGCCGAAGGAGATGCAGATCTCGTTTTCCGGATCGTTCCACTTTGTGTCGTCCTTGACGCCCTGCCACATCAGATATAAGTCAAATCCTTTCCCGCCGACAAACTTGTCGATCATCATGTCGGAGACGGGCTTTTCTTTGATTTCCTTGGAGCCGACATTCACATATAGGGTGCGGCGGTTGTAGCCTTTTTCAATGGGCTTTAGGCCGTAACGGTATTCAGCTAATACTTTCCTCTCTATCATTCATATCTCCTTATTGCTCTACGATTTCCAATGCTTCGGATGGACAGGTCTTCACGCATGCGCCACAGGCTATGCATTTGAAGGGATTGTGTTTTCCAAAAGCACTGCGCATGGAATCTGTGGGACATACTGCCACGCACATCAGACATCCGATGCAGAGACTGCGGGAGATCATGACCACTCCCTGTTTATTCACGGTGATAGCGCAGGTGGGGCAAGCTGCCACGCAGGCTTGACACTGGTTGCACACATTCATATCCGGAGGATTAGTCTCGTCGTGGATTTGAATGCAGGACAATTCGGGTTTGTCCTCCTTGAAATAGAGGCTTGAGCATGTACTCTCGCAAACGTGGCAAGAGATGCATTTTTCCGGGTATGTTTTCAACACTTTCATCGCCTTATACTCCTATGATTTGTTCATTAGAGCCATTTTAAAAATCACTGTCTAAATGGTCAACTATAATCTTGCTTAGGCAGCATTTTGATTTGACTAATCTGCGTCTTTGAGAGAAAGCAGCTCATAGATCTTCACAGCTTTGTTTTTGCCCTTTACCTTGACATCGTCCAGATAGCGGACATCGACATGGTCTTTGACGTGCTCAAGAGTATATTCGCTGATGATGATATGCTTGGCGGTGTCATACTCCTTGTTGATGCTCTCCAGACGAGCGCCCAGATTGATCGTATCTCCGATGGCGGTGTAGTCAAAGATCTGCTCACTTCCCAGATTTCCTACCACGGCATTTCCTGTGTTTATCCCAATTCCGATCTCAAAAGCTTCCAGACCGGCAGCCGTCCATGCTTCTTGCAGTTCCGTCATCTTTTCCCGCATCTTCAAAGCTACCTTGCATGCCGAAAGAGCATGATTTGGCAAAGGCAGAGGGGTTCCAAAGAGTGCCATGATCTCATCGCCTACAAATTTGTCCAAGATGCCTTTGTTGTCGATGATGATCCGCACCATCTCGGTGAGATATTCTTTGAGGGTGTTCACTGTTTCTTCAGGGCTGTGGTTTTCTGAGTAGGTTGTAAAAGAGCGGATGTCTGAGAATAGGACGGTGATCTCCTGCAAAGAGCCGCCATAGCTGAGACTATCCGGATTTTTGAGCAGTTCCCCGACCAATTCCGGAGCCATATATTGCTGAAATGCTTGGCGGATGAAGCGCTTTTCTTTCATCGTATCCATATAGTGGCATACAAGGCTTGCCATATAGATCAAGAGAAGGATCAGAGCAGTCTGCACCACCGGCAAGAGAAGATTGAGATTCACGAAGATCTGATATGCCAAGGCGTATTGCAAAAAGACAAGCACGAGCAAAATGATCGCTGAGATCTGGGGTCTGATCCGGCTGAAGATCGCCCATGCCAAAAGCAGGAGGATAAACTCCAAAGCAAGATATAGCCAAGGATTGATCACGCTCAGGTAGCTGCCGGACAGCGCCATCTCGACGAAATTTGCATGGATCTCCACTCCGGGAGTCCACTCGCCTCCAAAGGGGGTGGGAAACTTGTCGTGAAGCTCATCAACCGTAGCTCCAATGAGCACAATCTTATCCTGCAAGAATCCAGACTCTACAAGATCATAGTATTCATTGAGCTCAATGCCCATGTATCCGGGCATATCCACCGTATCATCATCCAGCACAGTGGAGTATGAGATGGTGGGGAAAGTGGCAGAAGGGCCATAGTAGTTTATTAAAGCCTGGTTTTGCTGGAAGATCGGGACTTCCATTTGCCCCACGGACAGTTTGGCTTTGTCGCGAGTGATCCTGCTATCCCAATCTCCGGCGAAGCTATCGGCATTTGCGAGTGCTACCACTCCGATGCTGTAATATGGGTTTTCATCATGCAGCTCAAAAAGTGTGTATTTGCGGATCACATTGTCCGTATCCCCGCCCATATTGACTATCCCCCAGAGGAGCTGATGGGCATTGATCTCGCGGATGGGCATCACCAATTGATCCGGCATCCCCACTGATGAGGCTTTTAGAACCTTGCCGGCAAAGACGACATGGTCGTAGTAAGCAGCAGTATCCGCCAATAGGGCATCTGCCTCGGGACGGGAGTTTTCGGTAAACTCGATATCAAAGATCACCATCCGCGCACCTGCGAGGTGGAGATTTTCGATCAGCTTGGCGTGATATTCTCGCGGAAAGGGCCAAGTGATGTTCAGAGCGCTGAAGGTAGCATCGTCTATGCCTACTATCACCACATCTTCGCTGATGGGGCGCGCTCCGCGTCTCTGAAAGAAGCTGTCCTGAGCCTTGTATTCCAAAGAGTCAAATGTGGGGAAGAGAAAAATGGTCTTGACTATCAGGAGAATGAGAACTGTGAGTATGATACATCTATAGCGGCGCATGCAAGCTCCTTACAAAAAGAAGGGAGCACTGCCTAAGAAGTGCTCCCGATTGCTTTAGTTAGAAACGCTGGGACAGCAGCAGACGGAATGTGGTGGTGTCATAGTCCATTGAGCTGTCAGCATCGTTTTTGTAGATTCTCAGCCCGATATCAGCCGAGACAGTCATGTTTGTCAGCGGATATGCTTCCAACCCGAGATTGTAGTAGTTAAACGACTGAGGATCATGATCCCCTTTGAGGCTGGTGTTTCTATATGAGACATAAGGACGCAGGATCTTCTCCAAGAAGCTGTAATCAGCTCGCAGAGAGAAGCTATTATTCTCGTACTTTTCGTCCAAAAGGATGTTTTCATTGCTTGCGGTGCTAAAGGATAGCTGAGTGCGCAGCGGGAGCATCTGGTAGCGATTGCTCATCGTGAAAGCTATGCCATTGTTTTTATTGTCACTGAGCTTTTGGATGCCTGCTACAGCGCCTTTATCGATCTCATTGACGTTGTTTCCAAAGCGGTAGCTGATGTCCAATTGTGTGGGCACATAGGGAATCTGGACGATGTTGTAGCCGATGCCAAAGCTCATATTGCGCGCGTCGCGAGTGTATGGGGTGAAATCGCTTTCTATATCCTCATTGGCTTTGTTTTCTCCACGATTGTCGGCAAAGGACGCTTTGAGATATGGCATCCGAGGAACTCTCAGAATGGCCTGAGCAGCAATGTTTTGATAGCTGTTTGTCTCGCTCTTGTGTCCCATGAGGTTGTCCTCTGTAACGCTGTAGCTGCCGGTAATCGTCAGCAGCCTGCCGACCGTGATTTGATCCGACACCGTGAGCATCTTGGAATCATTCATCTGATAGTGTGCACCCAAAGCGTGAAAGGCTGAACCTGTCTCGCTATATTGGACACTCAGGAAGTTGTTCCAGAAATACATCCTGAGATATGCTGTCCAAGCCAGATTCGCTTTGCTAGGCATGAAGGGCTCCATGTTTTTGTTGACCACAAAGAAGTCAGCAAAATCCGAAGGATCGATAGTGTTGTCCCCAATCTCCAGCTCCAGACCGTAGTCTTCCAGATCGACACTGGTCAGTGGTCCGGGAATGGTGTTTCTATTTAGCAAGCTTCCTGCCAGCTCCACTCCCATGATCACGCTCTGATCCGGCACATTGAGCCTGGCATCAAAGCTGAGCACGGCATTGTCTTGGGCACGAGCGGTGTAGACGGTGTCCCCCACGGCGTCTACAAAGCGGTAATACTCTTCATCCAAAGAGCTCACGATGTCTCTGTGACGCGAGCCACTGATGCCGACCATCAAGCCGTTTTCGCTGCCCAATCTCAATCTGGCTCCAATGGCTTCCTGCTTGAAGCTGCCGCTCTTTTCACCGGAGATGGGTGATTCAAAGGTGGTTTTGCGCACAGATTCACCAAGTGCCCAAATGAGCTCAGCATATCTGGAATGCAAACTGCCGTATAGTCCGCGGATGTTCTTCCCGGATAATGTGAAGGAAGAAAGATGCGGCGAGTAGTCTCCAAAATATAGATCCAAGACGGGCAACTTTATGCCGAATGTATAGCGGTTGACGGGTTGACTATTTGAGTTTTCCAAGCTGGAAACCAAGAGATTGGCTTGCATATCCAGAATCCCGTAGTTTGCATATAGATCTGCCCAGCTACGGTAGTCGTCTTCCCTAGTGCCAAAGGCCTGATCTTTATTCGACACGTCATAGACGTTGGCAGCGAAGTTCACCGTTCCGCGATAGCTGATGGGGAAGTCGCGCCGCGAAGTTCCGGGGGCGATCTGTGTGACCCAAGTATCAGAATAGACTTCTCTGCCCTTGTGTTCTGCCACGACCATTGCCCGCTGGATCCCCGCACGGGGGCGCTCGTCTCTATACAATAGCACAGAGGAGGTGATCTGAGTATCTTTGGTGACGTCCTTGCCGCCGACATAGACCTTGATGCTTTGGGGATCAAGATCTTCCTGAAGCGCCATGAAGCTCACTGCTAGGATGTATCCATCATCTTGGTTGATGCTGGGCTCGTCTGAGAGCAGGACAAAGCCGTCTGTCTTGGTCCCATGAGGAGCACGAGGACGCAGGGCATAGAGCGGGCTCATGCCATCATCAGCAGGCAGATACAAAGTGCTGCCTGATAGAAGACGAAACTCAAAACGGTATTCCACCTCATCGTTAACTAAGGCTGAAGCGGGGATCTTTCCAAGAAAGATATTGGATCCGGAGCCATCTTGACGCATGGCCTCGCTTTGATAGACATTCTCTCCGACGCCGCGATAGTGAATGTCGACACTGGCAATATCTTCAAGCCCGGAGCTGATCTCCAGCAAGAGCTCAGCATCAGAGCCGGGGCTAAACTCCTGCGGACTGACATGGAGCACACTTACTGCTCCGACGCATACTGCAATGCCAATGAATAGGATTAACAGAGCAATCGGTTTCATTATGTAACTCCTCATCAGAAAGTGATCTCAATATGTTTGGTGTTTCCTGCTTCATCCAGAACCGGGATGATGAGCCTGCTTTTCTGAGTTTCCCGAGAAGAATCCAATTCTGCTGATTCGATGGAGCTGATATCATCCTCATTGCTGTCTCGCAACTGGCTTTTGTGGTCAGGATCGATGATGGCAGTGCGGCCTTTGCTGACAGTAATCATTTCATCAGTCACCAAGACGCGCAGCTCCACCTCACCTTCCGTGACGATGAAGATGCTATTCCCCCCCTCATCAACTCTGGTCATAAACTCTGTGCCTTTGACAGATGCGACGGTCGTGGGAGTCTGCACAGTGAAAGCTCCGGTGCCGCTCTTTATGCTTGAGAGCACGCTGCCCTGGCTGACGTTCACGCGCTTGGAGAGCTGACCATCAGCTTGCTCTGCATGGATGGTGACCACTGAGTTTGAGAACAGCTTGATCAGCGACGAGGCGTCGATGTATTTGTATGCGGCAAAGCTCTCCGGACCGGTTCTGATAACGTCGCGGTTCTGGAGCAAATCGCCATTTTTGAAGTTCACTGCTTTGTTGGCACGTTCCAGCTTGACATCTCCCTTGCTGGCTGAGAGCAGAGCTACAGTCTCAGCGCTTAATATTGCTGCCAAAAAGAGAACGACGCACACGATCAATATCTTTTTCATGATAACCCCCCTAGTCCAAGACCTTGATTTCTATCTCTTTACCCAAGAGACTGTTGATGAGATCGATGGCGTCCTGTCCTCGATAGACAACGCCGTCATAAATGACTTCCCCGGTCGGAGTAAAGCCAAGATTCTGAAGATTCAAAAGAGCTTCGTTGCCCAATAGATTGAGCAGTGCCTGGATGTCGCCTCCGTCTTCGTCTGAGTCCATGTTTTCCACATATTGAAACACAAACCATCTGCTTTTAAGGCTGGATCCCTGTGCTGATCTTTGGGATCTGGGATTGTTCTCATCATACAGCGGCACATATACTTGCCAAGCATAAAAGTAGCCATCATTGAAGGGAATATATTCCGAGAAGCCGCTTATGTCTCCCGTCTGAGAGTGATAGACTTCAGATCCACCGCGCTCGACGGTCGAAGCTTGAGGTGGGACATGCGCGGGAAACTCCCGAATCACAAGCCGCTCCTCGTTGAAGCCGGTATTGACGGCGTTCCAGAAAAAGCTGAGAGGCAGGCCACTTAGTTTCGGCGGATTCTGCCCGATGGGACGCCCAGGGGACACCAATTGGATTGATCCAGCATTGCGGATGACAATGCGGAAGACTCCGGTGTTTTCCCAATTTGCGGAATTCTCTCCTTTTACTGATACTTCGAGCTCAATCCGCCCGTCCGGGAAGAAACCGGAAAGCGCGGCAGCTTCAAGAGTGGGAAAGCTCTCGATGGCATCCATGATATCAATATTGATATGTCCATCAGGCTCAAAATAGATATTGTCATGCTCGGTGATGAGATCCCGATTGCTCATGCTCACGCTCTGATTTGGGCTCCATGCTTCCTTGCTGATAAAGACCACTTCATTCGGCCCGATGATGGTCTGATTGTTCCATTTTAGCACCACCTGCATCTTGATGCGTTGCATTTGTGCGCCGTTTGTAAGCGTCACGTTTGCCAATATCGGTTGGCTTTCCGGGCGGATGGGATCAAAACTAAGAGTGCTTAGTCTATTTAACATGATCTCTTGTGGGCTAAAGCTGATGCTGGTCGCAGTCAAGCTTAGGGCGATCAAACAAAAAGTGATGATGATCGTTATGTGTTTCATGATTCCTCCCAATTAGGATGGCTTACTGAGATTTAAAATACTATCCAAAAGATTCTCAAAGCTCAAGCCTGCTGCTTTTGCTGCCATCGGGGTCAGACTCAGGGGTGTCATTCCCGGCAAGGTATTGAGCTCCAAGAAATACAATTTATCTTGCTTTAGACGAAAATCCACTCGGGCATATACCGAGCAGGACATGGCAAAGAAAATGCGTTCCGCATATAGAGAAACCAGCTGAGAGATTGCTTCATCGATGGGCGCAGGAGCCAAATACTCGGTGCTGCCTGTAGTGTATTTATTGTGATAGTCATACCAACCGTTTTTGGGACAGATCTCGACCACCGGCAAGGCTTTGCCACCCAAGATGCTGACTGTGATCTCGCGCCCGGGAATATATTCCTCCAAGAGCACTGTCTCACATTGGGCAAATGCCGCTTCGACCGCCTCCTTGAGCTGCGCAATCTCATGCACTATGCTGATTCCGACCGAGCTGCCAGAATCGTTTGGCTTGACGATGATGGGCAGGCCGAGTTTATCCACAAATCCGCTATAATCCATAGGATCATTGTAGTCCTGAATCAGATTCGCTCGCATCAGGATATCCTTTGGGCAGGGGATACCCTCTTGTTTGGCGATGAGCTTTGAGACATACTTATCCATCGCCAAGCAGGATGCCTTGGATCCCGATCCTGTGAAGGGAATCCCGGAAATCTCAAAGGCTGCCACCAGTTTCCCATTTTCACCGTCACCGCCATGCAGAGCATTATAGACCATATCTGCCTCGCTATCCCGGATTGCTCCTGCCAAGTCCACAAAGGAGGAATATGCCGCCGGATCCAGCTCGCATACTTCGTATCCCATGCTTCCAAGCGTCTTGCTGATCTGTGAGCCGGAGATCAGTGAAACTTCTCGTTCGTGGGAATCTCCACCTGATAAAACCAATATTCTTTTCATAATCTTCTCAAAAACTAATATGATAATAGACTCTCAGATCCAAGCCCAGAGCCGCCTTGAACCTGGCTACTTCCCGGATGTTTGCCCCACAAAAATCCAAGATCTTGGTCGTGGACGGCAGATGACGGGAAAGCTCCACACTATGAAGAGTCGCAGCTCCAAGTTTCATGGCATCCTCTTGGGTCGCCAAAATAATAGTATAAGCCAGCTCTCCCCCATCTGAGAGGATGATATTGGCACTCACTATCTCATTTTTATAATAGATGTTGAATTGTCTCAACAGTCCATGCTCGTGCAATTCCCTATAGAAATCCATAAGTGCGGGATAGGAGACTCCTTTGTTGAAGCTCTTGCGCTTTTCCAGATCCCGCTGAAGGCGGATAAAGCTCTCTGCATCAAAGTCTTCACCAAGATACATACCCGCGCCTTTTGCCATGCGCAGCTTCTTGCGTTCATCCGCCATGGGACTCAGCTCTTGATCCAAATACTCCCGAAAAGTATAGAGAGGCTTAGCGCGGTATCCGCCCCAGCTAAAGCCTCGTACATCATAGTTTTGGGGAGTCAGTTTGAGGTTGATACGCCGATATCGGGAGGACAGAAACTCAGCAATATCGGATGTAATAGCCACTGTATCCAGAACTCTCCGGGCGGGGTTGATATTGGATTCAAAGGCATATGATATCCCTTGATAATAGCTGGCAGTGGGAGTCACCAAGGCTTTGATGCCTAGCTTGCGGCGTTCATAAACAGGAAGCAGGGCGATAAGCTCTTCTCCTTTGAAGACTTGCACTTGATAGGCATCGACTTGGTGAAGCCGCGCCACGGCTGACATAAAATCGGGATTGTGCCAAAAGCCATAACTATCAGCTATTTTGGCAGCTAAGGGGGATTGATCTTCGACGAGTTGTACTTTATACTTCATTTATCCAGATGTTGTTTGATGGCAGCCAGCAATTCACTGAGCTGGAAGGGCTTGATGATATAATCCGAAGCGCCGTCTACCATAGACTTGTAGGCACTGTCAATCGTGGGATAGCCGGTCATAATCAGGCAAAAAAGATGAGGATCCTTTTTCATAAGCTCTTTCATCAGCTCAAGTCCATTCATCCCCGGCATCACAAAATCTATCAGCGCCAAATCATAGCTATCGGGACCAAACTTCTCCAAAGCTTGTTCCGCATTTTCAGCCATATCAACTACATAGCCATTAAAAACTAAAAAGTCACCGATGACTTCACGTAAAAGACGATCGTCATCCACGAGCAATATCCTAGCTTTCATGCGCAACCTCACTTTAGATTTTTACCATTTGAGGCAGTATCTGGATCTGATCATAATAGTCAAGCAAAAAGGATGCAAAATCCGCGATTCATCACAGCTGTTCTGAGTAGGAATTTCCACAACCGCAAGATTTCACTAGTTTCCCTAAAATATTGGTTGACGTATTTTCAGCATCACCTAAACTTGGTACATCCTATCTAAAAGAGGTTCTTATGCAAGGAAAAGTGAAGTGGTTTAATAAAAATAAAGGCTACGGCTTTATTATTACCGAAGACAGCAAAGAGTACTTTGTTCATTGGAAGTCCATCGTGACAAATTCGCCCCGGGAGCTCAAGGTTCTCGAGCAGGATGAGATAGTCACATTTGATCTTATGGAAACCGAGAAAGGCATTCAGGCAATCAACATCATTCGGATCAATCCCTGAGCCTGCCTCATTCTGATTTCGGGCGCTACTTGCTAGCGCCCTTTACTATATCATAGAATGCCATTCTTCCCCATCAACAAGGCAGATCTCGCCGCTAGAGGCTGGACTGAGCCGGACATCATCCTCATTTCCGGAGATGCTTACATCGATCACCCTTCCTTTGGCACTGCGCTCTTGGCTCGCGTCTTGGAGCATGCCGGATACAATGTGGGGATCATAGCACAACCGGATTGGAAGCAGGATGAGGACTTCCTGGCTCTGGGGCGTCCGCGACTGTTTTTCGGAATCAGCAGCGGCAACATGGATTCTATGGTAAATCACTATACAGCACAGCGCAAGCGCCGCAATGACGACGCCTATTCTCCCGATGCTAAAAGCGGATTGCGCCCTGATCGTGCTGTGATGATCTACACAAACATCGTTCGCCGCCTTTTCAAAGGCAGTCCCGTGATCATCGGCGGCATCGAAGCTTCCTTGAGACGCATCGCACATTATGACTTTTGGCAAAACAAGATTCGCAACAGCATTCTGTCAGATAGCAAAGCTGATTTGCTCATCTATGGCATGGCTGAGAGATCTATCCTCGAGCTTGCTAAAAAGCTCGATGAGGGCTCTGATATCTCTGATTTGCAGGAGCTTCCCGGAACCGTTTGCTTCGCCCAATCTCCGGGAGACTTTCGCCTTCCTGATGCAGATGAATGCTCTGATAAAAAGACCTTTTGGGAGATGAACAAAGCATTTTATGCCAAACATCAGACCGATAGCCTATATCAGCTAAATGGCGGCAGATTTATACGGCACAATCCCCCCTCTCCCCCGCTGAGCGCGACCGAGATGGACGAGATCTACTCTTTGCCCTTCATGAGAGCTCCCCATCCGATCTACCAAAACAGGGTCATCCCGGCGTGGGAGCAGATCAAGAGTAGCATCACATCCCATCGTGGCTGCTATGGCGGTTGCAATTTTTGCGCCATCGCCGTTCACCAAGGCAAAAAGATCCAGTCCCGCAATCCGGATTCCATCATCTGTGAAGCCAAAACCATGAGTGGCGTCATCAGCGATGTGGGCGGACCCAGCGCCAATATGTATATGAGCCATTGCAAGCTGTCCTTCCCCGATGGATGCAAACGCCGCAGCTGCATTTACCCTGATATCTGCCAAAATCTCGTAATAGACTACTCCGCGCAGATCTCACTTTTGGAGAAGCTTTCACAACTGCCAAAGATCAAGCATGTCTTCATAGCCAGCGGCATCCGCCACGACATGGCTCTAGAAGCCAAGCGCTACATTTCATTGATTGCCAAAAAATACACCGGAGGCAGACTCAAGCTAGCTCCCGAACACAGCTCTCCGGAGGTTCTTCGCCTGATGGGAAAGCCCGATATCAGCCGCTTTGAAGCCTTTTCCAAAGAGTATTTTAACGAAGTAAATAAAGCAGGAATAAAGCGCCAAATCATCCCCTATATCATCATCGGACACCCCGGATGCAGCATGGAAGATGCCAAACACCTCAAAAACTGGCTGATAAGAAATCAGATAAAGGTGGAGCAAGTGCAGGAATTCACCCCGACTCCGATGACGATCAGCACTTGTATGTACTATAGCGGATTGGACTTTGAAAGCGGGAAACCGATTCACATCCCCTCCCCTTCAGAGATCAGAAAACAAAAGGAGATGATAGTCCCCGCCTTTGGCAAAAGACCAAGAAGGCCTAAGCGCTAGTGCTAATGTAGCATAGTGTGATAAACAGGGACGACTCATAATGGCCTGCCATATGGCCCCGGACTGGGCGCTATTGGATAGCGAGGATGCGCAGAGGCCCCTCCTTCGGAACTGCAAAAAGCCATAAGCCCCTTGTGGGCGACACGGGCTCTGTATCTACGCAGAACGTCAATCCGTCAGTCCCCTCAAAACTAATGACCTTCTCAGCATATTCGTGATAATTAGTGCAAATTCGTGCACAAATTTTTAGATTCCGGATACACCCCGCTACGCTACGTGTTCCGGAATGACTAATATTAGCTGGTATTGAAGATTTGGAATGGCTAATGTAGTGCTGGTAGTGATGAAACGGAATGACTGGTTTTGGGTTGGTAGTGATAAGTCAGATACGTGCGCAGCGACACTTAATTGTAGATCGTAGATCGTAAATCGTAGATTGTACATTCGATTTTCGGCGTAGCCGCAAATCGCCTAAGTCCTTATTTTCTCACCGCTTGCACGCTCGACCGGTGAGCGACCGGTGAGCAAGGCTTGAGGGCGCCTTATTTTGCAAGCGCTTAGCTAGGGCAAATTTCGTGAGATTAGCAGAAGCTTGGCGTGCTTGGTATGAATTTTCATCTTCACTATCGATGATTCGTGTCACATATATATGCTTAAACAAAGCGGTGTTCAGCTTTTTTTCTTGACAAGTGCAGGAAGTCTTAGAGGCTAGTGATCGTCGAGCGTATAAGACAAAAATCCGACTAGCAGATCTGCGCATAGCAGCCAAGGAGTATTTATGATCAAAGAGAAGTTGATTCCTTATCTTATCGACTCAATCGTAGAATTTTGGGATTTACCGGCCTTTACAAATTATCCCGGCGATGCCATAAACTATTCTGATGTAGGCAGACGGGTGATGTGGATGCACGATCTTTTTGCAAAGATAGATCTAAAAAAAGGCGACAAGGTGGCCTTAGCCGGCAAAAATTGCAGCAATTGGGCTGTGGTCTGGCTCTCAGCGGTCACCTATGGCTGCACGATCGTCCCCATTCTGGCAAATTTTTCCGAAGAAGACACACAGCACATCATCAACCACAGTGACTCTGTCCTGCTTTTCATGTCAAAAGACAAGCTGGAGAGCATTGATACAGAGCAATTGCGCAAGGTTAAGCATATCTTTTCACTCGATGAGTTGAAGCCGGAAGGAGATAGCTCTGAGATAGACAAGCACGGCTTTACGGCTTTTGAAAAATCAAACTTTGTGAAAATGGGCAAGGATGGCATTAAGGCTGAGGATGTCTGTGACAATGAGGATATCGCCGCCATCCTCTACACTAGCGGAACCACTGGATTTTCCAAGGGTGTGATGCTCCCCCATCGGAGTCTTTTGGCAAATATCATCGTTGCACGCGAGCAGCTACTCTTCAGCGTCGGCGCTAAAGTCTTTGCCTTTCTCCCCCTTGCTCACGCCTATGCGAGCAGCTTTGATTTTCTTTACCCGTTTACTCGGGGAAATCACATCAATTTCTTGGACAAGATTCCCGCCCCCAAGCTTCTGCTCTCTGCGATGAAGGATCTGAAGCCGGAAGTGGTACTGACCGTTCCCCTGCTCATCGAAAAGATCTATAAAAAGCAGCTTCAGCCTACGATCGAGAGTCCCAAGATGCGCGCGATGCTCAAGATCCCCGGGCTCAACAGAGTGATCTACAAAAAGATTCGTGCCAAGCTGATGCAGGCATTTGGCGGGAATATCCGCGAGTTGATCACCGGAGGAGCTCCCATGAATGCAGAGGTGGAGAGCTTTATGAAGAAGATCCGCTTCCCCTTCACCATCGGCTATGGCATGACGGAGTGCGGTCCGCTGCTCTCATACGCAAATTGGCAACATCACAAATTTGAATCCAGCGGCAAGCAGGTGAAGTTTCTGACTATCAAGATCGATTCTCATGATCCTGAAAATGTGCCCGGAGAGATCTTAGTAAAAGGAGAGCAGCTTTTTAAGGGATATTACAAGTTTGAAGAAGGAACCCAAGAAGTGCTCAAAGACGGATGGCTGCATACCGGGGATATCGGCACGATCGACAAGGACGGATATGTCTTTATACGCGGCCGCAGCAAAAACATGATCCTGGGACCCAGCGGGGAAAACATCTATCCCGAGTTGGTGGAACAAAAGCTCAACAACATGCCATATGTGGGCGAAAGTTTGGTGATCGAGCGGGATAATCAGCTTCACGCTATGGTCTATCCGGATTTTGAGAACTTGGATAAAGATCACATATCAGAATCCAAGATCCCTCAGTTGATGGAAGATAATAGACAGGATCTTAACAAACTGCTTTCCAGCTTTAGCCGGATCATCAAGATCCATATTGTGAGCGAGCCCTTCCAAAAAACTCCAACCCAAAAGATCAAACGCTATCTATATAGCTAAGCAGACACATAGATGCAGAGATTTTTTGCCGTTGTAGCCGGAAGCTTGGAAAAGCATGCTGCCGGTGAACTGGAGTCACTTGGTGCGGCTCAGATAAATGAGCATTCACGAGGCTTGGATTTTGCCGCTGAGCTACCGGTGTTGTATCGTATCCTATATAGTGCACGGCTCGTCCAGAGGGTCTTGCAGCCGATTCTCAGCTTTAGCTGCCATAGCAACAAGTACCTACACAATCAAGCTCGTAAAAACATCGATTGGCCGAGCATCTTTGATGTGACAGATACCTTTGGGATCAATTGCAATGTGAGCAATTCATTTACCAGGCACTCACTTTATAGCAGTCAGATCCTCAAAGACGCCATATGCGATAGCTTTCGCGACAAGTATGGCGAGCGTCCCAGCTATTCAAATAAAGATCCCAAGATCCTCTTTAATCTGCATATTCATGAAAACCGAGCCACGATCTCGCTTGATCTTTTGGGGCTGAGTATGCACAAGCGCGGATATCGTCAACACAGCGTGGAGGCACCTTTGCAGGAAACTCTTGCCGCGGCGATGGTTAAGCTTTCCGGATGGGAAGGGAATGAGCCGCTCTATGACCCGATGTGTGGCAGTGGAACCATCCTGGCAGAAGCGCATATGCACTATTGCCGAATCCCCGCGGGATATCTCAGAGACAATTCTCGGATCAGATTCCAAGCTGGATTTGACCAAGGATTGTGGGATCAAATAATAGATGAAGAAAATGCCATGATCCGTCGCCCAGATGAGACTCTGATCTTTGGCTCTGACATCAATCCCGAAGCCATCGCAGCCGCGCAGAAGAATCTGCAGATCCTGCCTCATGCGCAATACATCGATTTGCAGGTTGGAGATTTTGAGAGATCACGCAAGATCTTCAGCGGAACCATCATCACAAATCCTCCCTATGGAGTCAGGCTCGGAGAAAAAGATTCGATCAGTAAATTGTATAATGACTTAGGCGATTTTCTCAAGCAGAGCTGTGCCGGGAGCACCGCATACATCCTCTGTGGCAGTAAGGATTTGGTCAAAGACCTGCGCCTGCGGGCGCACTCAGTCAAGTCACTAAAGAACGGCGACCTGGATACCGGGTTTGCCAAAATCGTGATTCGTCCGAAGACGAAGCACGCAAAAGACATCAATAAAAGGAAAGACTTATGAAAAAGATCATCTTGATCGCATTTGGCATACTTCTGATTATCGGGCTTGGCACATGCTTTCTAAGAGACAGATCCCTGAGTATTCTCACAGAGAATTATCCTCCTTTGAGCTTTATTCAAGATGGCGAAATCACCGGCTTTGGCACCGACGTGGTGCACGCCATCCAGCAAGAATTGGGCACGGATCATCAGATTCATCTTTTGAGCTGGGACGCGGCATATTCGACCGCGCTGCGGGACGCGAACATAGTATTGTATACCATAGACCGCACTCCCGAAAGAGAAGAGCTCTTCTACTTTGTGGGTCCGTTGGGCTCAAACGTGGCAAGCCTTTATAGCCTAAGCGCTGATCCTCTGAGAATCGAGACTTTGGAAGACGCAAAGGAAGTCGACACAATCGCGACTACTACAAATTGGTTTACGGAGCAGTATCTGGTGGAACAGAGGTTTAGCAACCTGTTGAGCATGGTGGATCCCCTGCATACTCTCAAGCTTCTCAAGGAAGGAAAAGCAGATCTTGCGGTCTTCACCGATGTCACTTTGCCTGATTTGTGCCGTGAAGCAGGTGTGGATATGGATAGCCTGACGCCCGTCTATGAGCTTTTGTCTTCAGACTATTATATTGCGATATCCAAAAAGACAGACGTCAAGGTCAAAGACGCCTGGCAGGATGCTTTTGAAAAGATCAAAGAAAATGGCAGCCTGGATGAGCTGAAAACTAAATGGTTTAATCATTAAACTTCTGCCTTTATGACATCATCTTTGTTGCTGCTCTTGACCGCTGCGCTATGGGGTTTTGCCTTTGTGGCACAGCGCAAGGGAATGGAGAGCCTTGATGCTTTTAGCTTTAATGCTCTCCGTTTTGCTCTGGGTGCGCTATTCGTGCGTTTTGCCCTATTTCGCAGCTTCCGTAAGCGCTCCGGGGTCATTCTTTTGCCCGGGATTGTGCTCTTTGTGGCAGCATCTCTGCAGCAGATTGGCATCATCTTCACTACAGCCGGAAGTGCGGGCTTTATCACTGGGCTCTATGTGCTCTTTGTCCCTTTGATCGGGCTCTGGCGAGGACAGAAGGTTCAGAAGAGAATAGCTGTGGCTATTGTGATTGCCGTGATGGGGCTATATTGGATCAATCAGTTTGGCGATCTTCAAATCACTTTAGGGAATCTTTTGGTTCTCATATCCGCGCTGTTTTTTGCCTGGCATGTGCAGATCGTGGATAGATATAGCAAGCTGTACCCCACGGGTCTTTTGGCATTTGATCAGTTTGCCATTTGCGCTCTGCTTTCCGGCTTGGCGGCGGTGATATGGCGAGGCGCGACGCAGCCCGGGATGGGGATCTCGATGGATCTCATCAGCGGAATCTCAAAGGCTATCTGGCCAATTCTTTATGGGGGCTTGATCAGCGTCGGGATCGCCTATACTCTACAGATTAAGGCGCAACAAAAAGCTGAGCCCACTCCGGCGGCTGTGATAATGTGTCTGGAAGGAGTTTTTGCATTGTTTGGAGGATATCTGATGCTTTCGGAAGAGCTTAGTATTCGCAAGCTTGTGGGCGCTGCGCTGCTTCTTTTGGCGATGATCCTCGTGAGCATCCCCAAAAAAGTAGTTGACAGAAAAAGCGCCATAGATTTGAGTGCGCAAACATAGTTTTGAACTTACAGATTAAGGATATATAAATGCTTTATACAATAGCCCTGATAATTCATGCTATCATCTGCATCATCTTGGTGCTGGTGATACTCGCCCAAACCTCCAAAGGCGGTCTGGATGCAAACCTCGGTGGTGCCGCCATGAACGTATTTGGTGGAAGCGGAGCTTCCCAGCTTCTGAAGAAATGGACTCAGATCTTGGCAGTCATCTTTGCTGCATCATGCATTATGCTGGCATTTTTGGTCAGAGACATGCGCGGCGGAGTGAGCCTCTCGGATGTGCAACAGCGTCAGAGCCAGCTTCCGGAAGCCGAAGGGCAAGCCGCTCCGGCTCAAGCAGTGCCGATCGAAATCCCAAGTGACACTCCTCAGGGTGAATAAATGTTAAGTAGTGCAGAAGTGGTGGAACTGGCAGACACGCAAGACTAAGGATCTTGTGCCTGTAACGGGTGTGCGGGTTCGAGTCCCGCCTTCTGCACCAGCTTATGCCTCCCAAAGCGGGAGGCTTTTTTTTGTGAGCTCAGATAGTCCTTGACATCATTGCCGCATTGGCGACATTATCCTTCAACTACTATATCAAATGCATCGAGATCTTTTCTTTGACTCAAACATGAGAAATCGGTGTTAACCACATATTATCAGCAGTTATGAGGAAACCGACTATGAATGCTAAGATAAAGCTACTACTGCTATTGACAGTCCTTGTGTGTGCGTCTTCCATGCTTTTGGCTCAGCCCATTACCAGAGAAGATATCACCATTGGCACAGGCACTGATCTAGCGCGAATCCCCGTGGATATGTATTATAAGACCAGCTACTTTCAGATGCTGATCTATCCCTCTGATATTGATGATTTTACTGGATTGATCACAGGCATTAAGTTTTATAACAACTTCGTAAGTGATCTTCCGGGCAAGGATACTAAGATCTGGATCCAGGGAACATCCATGCCCAGCCTTCTTTCCGGATGGGTCCCACTTAGCGATGAATCCCGCTTGGTTTATGACGCCCCCACGCATTACCCTTCCGGAACAAATGAGATATACTTCGGCTTCATGGAAGATTTCTACCATTTTGACGGACGAAATCTCTTGATTACGGTGCAAAGACCACTGGACACGGACTATCATAGCACTGATGATAGATTCCGGACTCAGACAATCGGAAGCAATCGAGCCCGTAACTATCAGAGTGACTATACTGAGATGGACCCCTACAATCCGGACAATACCGGCTCTCTTTCCGGGGCATTTCCCATGACCACCCTCGTTGCCATTCCCATCACTCCGGCTCAGATCTCGGGAACAGTCACTGAGGATGGCGAACCTTTGGCAGGTGTGTCAGTTGCATTGGATGGCACGGATTATGCTGTCACGACCGATGCTGAAGGAGAATATGAGCTGTCGCTTTTGCCTCCGGGCAGCTATAGCTTGCTATTTTCCAAACAGGGCTATCAGACTGTTGCTTTGGAGATTGTGCTAGGCGAAGGCGACGAGCTTGTCATCGATCAAAGCATCGAACAGCTTTCTATGGTGAGCATTCATGGACAAATCATCGCCTCCGACACCTTGATGGGGCTGGAAGGAGCCTTCTTGGCTTTCATTGGCTATGCTCCATATGCTGCCAGCACAGATGCTGACGGCAACTTTGTGGTCTCAAATGTCTTTGCCGGACAAAGCTACAGCTATACCATCACCGCCCCGGGATATAGCAATCTCGTTGGCGAGATCGAAGTGGGCGACACCGATTTTGATATGGGAACACTCACGATGAATGAAGTGACATCTCCGCCACAAAGTGTCTCCGCTACCATCGATGGGGGCGATTCCTATGTGACGATCACCTGGAATGCTCCGACAAATCACGACTGGCAACTAGGAGATTCCATGGACGCTAATCGCGCTTTTGAGGGTTATGAAGTCCACCGTCTGCGGGTGGGACAAGAAGATGATCCCGCATCATGGCAGCTTTTGACCGATGAGATCGTCACTGAAACCTACTTTGAGGATCATGACTGGTATAATCTGTCCGGCGGGAACTATCGATGGGCAGTCAAAAGCATCTATACAAATGGGGTCAGCTCCCTTGCCGCGATCTCAAACTCCATCATCAAAGAAGGCGGGATAGGATTGATCACAGGGATCATAATCAATCTGGATGCGGAAGGGATCAGTGGCGCAACGATCAGCGCCGGGGAGTTTAGCACCACTTCCAACGAACAAGGCAACTATAGCCTCGAAGTGGTAGCGGGAAGCTATCACGTGATGATCACGGCACCGAGATATCATCCGTTTGAATTCACTGATGTCGTTGTCGAAGCAGAGGGCACAGTCACGCTAAACGCGATCTTGCAGCCGACTTCAAATAGTGACCTTACCAGCCCCGAACTGGTGAGCTCGATCACCGGGATCAGCCCAAACCCGTTTAATCCGCAAACCAGTATTTCCTTTGAGATCTCGAAAGCTGGTATGATCAGCTTGGAGATTTTAAACGTCAGAGGTCAGAAACTGAAAACCATCCATGAAGGTTACATGGAAGCAGGAGCTCATCGAATCACTTTCGATGCCAATGAAACGAATCCACCTCTTGGGAGTGGGCTATATTTTCTTAGGCTCCGCTCACAAGATGCGATCGACATGCGCAAGATGGTGCTTAGTAAATAGTTTGCCGGGTTTTCATGCTTCATAAAGCGGGCTGAGACACCCAAGCAGCAGGCGTTTTTGAGATTATCATTGACAGAATCCCGCGCTGCAGATGAGAATGCAGCAAAAGAAAACTAGGATAGCTTTGTATGTTTGAGAAAATTCTGAAGCAGCAGATGATGAATCGGGTGCTTTATGCCTTGATCCCGATCACTCTCTTCTCGGTCTACTTGTTTGGCCTGAGAGTTTTGGCAGTGGTGCTGGTGGCGAATATCGCCGCATACATCACGGAATGGCTCTTTGTGCGCAAGAAGAAACCAGGCAAGATCTCCATGGCGGCATTTGTGACAGGATCACTGGTGGCGCTCACGCTCCCCCCGACCATTCCGCTGTGGATCTCGGCATTGGCAGCCGTGGTCTCTATTGCCTTTGGCAAGATGGTCTTTGGTGGCTTTGGGGCGAATATCTTTAACCCTGCGATCTTGGGCCGCACCTTTGTGTATATCTCTTTTCCAAACCAGATGACCATCTCTTGGGTTAGACCATTTTTGGCGTCTGACTTCCCGGGTGGATTTGTGAGGTGGCAAGCAGATTCCTCCATGCTCACCGGAGCTACCATCCTAAACCACTATCGTGCCACATCAGAATCTTTGCATGGGTTTTCCGATGCGTTTGCAGGATTCATCCCCGGTTCGATCGGAGAAGGCTCAGCCCTACTCATCATCCTGGCAGGGATCTATCTGATCCTTACCAAGACGGCAAAATGGCAGCCCATGCTTGCCACGCTTCTATCGTTGACGGTGTTTAGCTTTGCCTTCTATCCACAGATGAACCCGCTGTACTTCATTATCAGCGGCGGAGCGATCTTTGGCGTGGTCTTCATGGTCACAGACCCGGTCTCGTGTCCCAAAGGCAAGATCGCGATCTGGATCTATGGTCTTTTGATAGGCTTTTTGACTGTCTTTATACGGCGCTATTCCCTCTTTGCGGAAGGCTTTATGTTTGCACTCCTGCTCACCAATGCCTTCATGCCTCTCATCGAATACGGTCTTGAAAAGGTGGGAGTAAAATGAAAGATAGCTTCTGGTACCCCATCGTTTTCATGCTCATCATGGTGGTAATTTTTGCCAGCATCCTAAGCGTGATGTATCGCTTTAGCCAGGATAAGATCCTCCGCCAAGAGCGAGATAGCTATCAAATAGCTGTCTTAAGCACCTTGGCCTCTGCCATCTCAGACTATACAGGCGAGAGCACAGAATCCATCATGGCCGCCTACCCTGAGTCCTATGAGCGCTTTGTCCGGAGCCGGGACTATCCGGAGCTTGACCGTGAAAGCTATCAAGCAGAAGTGGATGAAGAGATCTTGGCATATTGCTTTGAAATCCGAGGGAAAGGACTGTGGGGCAGCATGCAAGCCCTTGTGTCCACGACTGTGGATTTGCGTACGATCTTGGATTTTAACATAGTCAATCAACACGAAACTCCGGGATTGGGAGCGCGCATCGAGGAGGATTGGTTTTTGTCACAGTTTCGTGACAGACTCTTCGTTGTAAATCCTGATGCAGAGGAAGACATCAGCCAATCCTATGAATTCATAGCCGAGACCCAGACTCCGGAGAATGAGCGGCAATTGCGCAGAGTGACCGGCGCTACAATCACCTCAGATTCGGTGATCAAAATGCTTCGTGATGAGTTTAATCATATATACAAATACTTTCGGAATAATGAATTATGACTAAGAAAGAAATCTTTGTAAACGCCGCCTTCAGAGAGAACTCCGTGTGGAGACAGATCTTGGGAATCTGCTCCGCCTTGGCAGTGACGAACCTGATGCTAAACAGCTTGATCTTGGGATTGGGGGTGATATTTACGCTTACTTTGGCAAATTTCACCATTTCCCTGATTCGGAACTGGACTCCACGAAGCGTGAGGATGATGATCCAAACCCTTATCATCGCTTCCTATGTGATCATAGTGGATATCTTTTTGAAAGCAAATCTCCCTGAGATCAGTAAGCAATTGGGACCCTATGTGGGCTTGATCATCACAAACTGCATCTTGATGGGGCGTGCGGAAGCCTTCGCTTCGCAAAACAAGCCCTTCGACTCTATGATTGATGGCATTGGCGCGGGATTGGGATACACGCTGGTCTTGCTTGTGATATCATTCGTCCGCGAACTCTTTGGCTTTGGTTCCATCTTTGGTCTTAGGATCCTGGGAGATTGGTGGATTTCATGGAGCATCATGGTGATGGCGCCGAGTGCATTCTTCCTGCTTGCGCTGCTCATCTGGGCTATCAATACTTATTACTACAAGGCGAAAGCATAATGGATATCAGTGCATTTGTTCTCTTTTGGGCAGCAATCTTCACCAGCAATATTCTGCTGACGAATTTCTTGGGGATGTGTTCATACCTTTCCGTGTCACGCGAGATAGACTCTGCCATGGGTTTGGGACTTGCGGTGATCTTCGTGCTCACGATCACTTCCGCTTTGAACTGGGTGGTATATCACTATCTGCTCGTGCCGTTTGGGATCGTCTATCTGCAATACATCATCTTCATTGTGGTGATCGCCGCTTTTGTGCAGTTTCTGGAGCTCTTGATTGAGCGATATGCTCCTGCTTTGTACTATTCCTTGGGCATCTTCCTGCCGCTGATCACGGTAAACTGCGCCATCTTGGGTGTAAGTCTGTTTATGGTGATTCGTAGCTATAGCTTCATCCAATCAGTGGCATTTGGTGCCGGCAGCGGCATCGGATGGCTTTTGGCGATCTTGATGCTGGCGGGACTGCGGCGCAAACTCAAAGAGAAGCTGATCCCGATCGGTCTGCGCGGTGCGGGCATCAGCCTGATCATCACCGGGATCATGGCTTTGGGATTCATCGGTTTTTCCGGAATCGTGCAGGTTCAATAAGGGGCAATGATGTTTTTGAGAATAATCCAAGATATCGCCCTAATGAGCAGCGTGGGAGTAGTGCTGGCCTTTGTGATGGTGATCGCCCAAAGATGGCTCAGCAACTATGGCGAGCTGACCATCAATATCAACTCCAAGAAGGATCTCACCGTGACTGGCGGCAGCAGCTTGCTCAGCAGTCTGGGTGAGAAACAGATCTTCATCCCCTCTGCTTGCGGAGGGCGCGGCTCCTGCGGGGCTTGTAAATGCAAAGTCAATGAAGGTGGAGGTCCGCTTCTCCCCACAGAGAAGCCCTACCTCAGCAAATCCGAGATCGACGGCAACGTGCGCTTGGCCTGTCAGGTAAAAGTTAAAAGTGACATTAAGATCGAGATCCCGGATAGCATCTTCAATATCAGGCGCTTCCATTCTGAGATAGTTGAGATCATTGATTACACTTACGATATCAAGGGTATCACGTTCAAGTTGCTCAATGGTGAGACCATTGATTTCAAAGCCGGACAATACGTTCAGCTGGAGACTCAGCCCTATGCCAAGGTAAAGCAAAGTGTGATGCGAGCATACTCGATATCTTCCAAGCCGGAGATCAATGACAGCATCCAGCTCATCATCCGCCTTGTCCCCGAGGGCATCTGCACGACCTGGGTGCACAATCACCTCAAGCAGGGAGACAAGGTCAATTTCACCGGTCCCTACGGAGACTTCTATCTGCGAGATACCGATGCGGACATCCTCTTTGTAGCAGGAGGTTCCGGCAAAGCTCCCATCAAATCCATGCTTGAACACCTCAAGGTCGTGGGGACTCAACGCAAAATGAGCTATTTCTTTGGCGCGAGAACCACCAAAGATCTCTATCTGACCGAGGAAATGCAATCCTACGAAAAACACTTTCAAGATTTTCACTACATCCCGGTGCTCTCACATCCGGAAGCTGATGACAATTGGGAAGGACGCACCGGCTTCGTGATGCCCTATTTTAAGGAAGCTATCAGAGATCCCAAAAATACTGAGGCATATCTTTGCGGGAGCCCGGGGATGATCGCCGGAGTCACAAAATCCTTGGTCGAGGATTATGGCTTAAGCGCTGATAAAATCTACTACGACAGTTTTGGGTGATAAGATGAAGAAAACACCGATTGACAAACGGATCACAGCTCGCATGCAAGCAGGAACCCTTACTTTAAGCGGTTTTTTGGGCAAGGACAAAAGAGATTTTCACCAGATTATCGCAGATGATGAGATGGCTTTGGAAAAGCTGGGCAAAACGGCCGAAGAGATCGCCGATAGATTGGAATACTTTCAAACTCAGAGCTATGACTCATTCCAAGGCGCGGCAACGATCGACAAGATCTACGAAGTGGAGACCGAGGTGGTGCGAGGCTTTCTTCCCTGCCCCTTTGCGCATAAGGGCATATATCGCAAAAGCTTCACCACCGTAACCAACACCTTGACGGGAAGAAGCTTCACTTTTTCTGCCCTAAACATCCACCTGATCAGAGATCATCATTTCTTTGAGGGCAAAGGATCTCACTTCCGTTTGGAGCCCCACGAGATAGTAGCTGAGCTCTTCTGAAAAATATATATTGACGAAGACTGTGCTTCGCCAAACTTGGCATTCTGCCTATTGATTTTGTAAATTAATGATAATATAAGGAGTTCCAAATGGCAAAGAATCATCGTGGAAAAGAAGTCAAGAAATTGCCGAACCAGGGTCGTGGTGAATGCCCGGCATGCCATCGTACCGGCGTTAAATTGCTCTATGATGTAAAAGTAGAAGACAAGACCATCAAAGTCTGCAAAAACTGCAAAAGCTTACCTGCAGAAAAGATAGTAGCCTAATCCGCTACAAACGTTTGGGAGGGCAATGCTCTCCCTTTCTTTTATCAACATGAAAGCCATCAAAGAACTCGGACAGCACTTTCTTAATGATCCTTCGGTAGCTTCTGACATAGCGGATCTGGGCAGAATCCAAGCCGGTGAAAGAATCTGGGAGATAGGCCCCGGTCCCGGCATCCTGACTCAGGAACTGCTTGATCAAGGAGCCAAACTTGAGACTTTTGAGCTCGACCGCCGCATGGCCGGGATCCTAGAAGATCGTTTTGGAGAAAAGCTGTCTCTGACTTTGATCGACATCCTCAGGCTTGATTGGCAAAGGCAACTGGATCAGGGCGAAGTTCCGCTCAAATTGATCGCAAACATTCCATACCAGATCACCTCACCCCTTCTATATAAGATTGAGGCTCATGCCTCCAGCTTTAGCCGCATCGTCCTGATGATCCAGCAAGAAGTAGCGGATCGGCTCTCCGCCGTCCCTGGCAAGAAGTCTTTTGGTCCGCTAACCCTTCGTTTGGGTGTGAGATTTGACATCCACACCGCTTTCAAGGTAGGCAAAGAATTCTTTGATCCAGTCCCCAAAGTAGATTCTGCAGTGATCGTAATGACACCGAGAAAAGACCCGGCGAATATATCTCATCCCAGTGTCTTCTATGAGCTGATCACTTCCGCCTTTGCGCACAGACGTAAAACTCTCAGAAACAACCTCATCCCAATGATTGGAAGAGATGGATTGAGCAAACTCGAACAAGCCAGCGAGATAGATTTTAGCAGGAGAGCGGAGACCCTCTGTGAAAAGGATTATATTCTTCTTAGCGATCTTATCGCTGACTTATAGTCTTTTCGCCCAAGATCGCGGCATAGAGTTTTATCTCTACAACAGCGAAAATATCCGCCTGCTCGAATCCAGTTTGGGATACCGAATGAATCCCGCCCGTCACACCAGCTTGGAAATTATCGGACAAAGCTCATGGGAAGAGCGGCTCAACTTCAACCAACAGACTCGCAGATCCCATCTGGGCAGCAACTTCAGTTACCACAAATATCGCCTCATCCACTCACTTTCAATGGGATATGAATCTCTATATGATGCCAGCGATCTGGATCCCAACGCCTATGTCAACAAGAATGGCAAGATCGGTTATCAATTGTTTTGGACACCCCTGGATAGCCTATCAATGGGGGTGCATACCAATCTTTGGATACGCAATGAACAGGATCGCTATCTGGTGGGCAATTTGCTCAAAAGTGACGGACTACAGGTCTCCACTCATGCTTCCTACCGCTTCGATAAAGAGATAGTCACCGCCTCAATATCCGCCCAAACCGATCATAAAGAAATGGATTGGGAAGCCTATCAGGACATGGCCGCAAACGCTCAGATGACATGGTATCTCCCCAATATCTTCTGGGATTCCAGGCTCAACATCAGCCATCGACAGGATGAGATATACAACCTCTATCATCAGCTAAGCAAACAGCTTAGCACCTACCAAAAACAGGATACCCAAAAGCGAAACTCGTTTAGCATATACAGCAGCATGGATTACTACCCCCATGAGCTGATTGCGCTGAGCCTCAGAGAACACTATTCCGAAAGACGAACAAGACTCTCCGAAAACATCGTTCGCAACAATGGCGAATTCCTAAACGAGCTGGACTTTGCAGTGGATTACCAAGCCTTTCCCACTCTAAGGTTCAGCACAGAAGCGGGACACCAGCTTGCCATCAAAGACTTTAGCTATGCAGAAAACACCCGCCATGTCGAAAACCGACGCCTGGGTGGAAGCGCTGCTTGGGAATATAGCGAACAAGATTCCCTGATCGCTTCCCTAGGAATAACCCTGCAAAGGACATTCTTCCCGCGAAACGACAATCGCTGGGACAACGACCTCAGAAGCAGGAATATACGCTTGGGCTGGAAACACTACCCTGTTAATTTCGTCCGTCTGAGCAATTGGTTTCTATACTCGCTCCGAGAAGATGTATATCTGGACAGCCTGCTATCGGCAAACAACCACGACCTCAGAAGCATCAGCTTCCTTCCCGAGATCGGCATCCTGCTGGGCGATCGCGTCGTCCTTGCTCAAAACTATCAGATAAGAACGGATTATACCGACTATCATTTTGACACTGACCGCGCCGCAAAGCTCTATCGGCAAGTTGGATACCGCTACCACCTGATCTTCGACAGCTATCCCTATATAGCCAGATCCATGGACGACAAATGGCTGAGCCTCCCCTATCGACGAAATCACGGCTCTGCTTTTTTGATCGACTTGGGCTACTCCTATGAAGAAAACCAATATGCCACAAAGCAGGAAGACTACTACCAGATTGAGACCAAAAACCGCAAGTACCAAGCCAGCCTGATGCTAAAGCACGATATCGGAGATTTCTATTATAGCCTCACCCATCTATACTCATGGGGCACCTGGACGGAATATGGCTTGGATTTTGTGGCAAACTGGAGCTTCGACCATGGCTCTTGGCTGGAGCTGAGCATCAGCCCGATCTCGGAAGACCTGAGGGACATCGATTGGCGCAGCTCGATAAACCTGAATCTAAGGTTTTGATTGACAAAAATAGCATCTCTGATTGCTTTGATCTTGCCAGGTACAGCCAATGTCTGAATGTGAACCATGTCAGGTCGGGAACGAAGCAGCATTAAGCAATCTCGGACATGTGTGCTGCCACCTGGCTTTTTTTGTAGCTTCGGCTTTGAAATTGCATCATCCATGATAGACTAATGCCTGACAACTACAGGCTCTGAAGGATTCTTATGAAGAAGATATACTTATACTTGATTTTTGCGCTAAGCATCATCTTTGCTCACGCCTACCCGGTTCGCATCCAAAGCTGGAAGCTCGCCGAAGATGTAAAAGTCATCAATGCCATGGGCATCAGCATAGACAATGTGAATCATCATAGCGGCACTATCATTGCCTATCTTCGTGGACAAGCCGAGCATGATCTCCTGCTTTCGCAAGGATTTGATCCCATCAGGATTCCGGATCAAGCGCGCGACTACTTTGAGTATCTAGTAGAAAGCACAAAGAATTCGGACAACCCCCTAAGCGCCTACTACAGTTTCGATCAATACGTCGATTTCATGCAAGATATCGCCGATGAATATCCCAATATCTGCCAGCTGGTACAGTTTGGCAGCTCATTGCAAGGTCGCCCGCTATACATCATGAAGATATCGGACAATGTCCTGATAAACGAGCCGGAGCCGGAAGTCAAGCTGATTGCCAGCATTCATGGTGATGAGACCGTTGGCTACGACATGATGATCCGCCTGATCGACCTTCTGACTTCAGAGTATCAGACGGATCCCAGGATCACTCAGATCGTGGACAACACTGAGCTATGGATCTCACCTTTGATGAATCCCGATGGCTACGTAAATGGGGTCAGATACAATGCCGCGGGAGTGGATCTCAACCGCAACTTCCCCATGCCAAATGGCGTCACAAACCCCGATGGAAACCCCACCGCTGCCGAAAACCTTGCTATGATCGATTTTAGCCATGAGCACAACTTCCTCATGGGCATCAACTTCCACGGCGGTGCTTTGGTGATTAACTACCCCTGGGACTACACATATGCCCTAACCTCGGATGACGCCCTGATCCAAGACATGTCCCTGACATATTCCTCCCACAATCTGCCCATGTACAATAGCAATGAATTTGACCAAGGCATCACAAATGGTGCTCAATGGTATGTCATCACAGGCTCCATGCAGGATTGGAACTATGGCTTCACCGGCAATATCGAGCTCACTGCTGAAGTCAGCAACATCAAGTGGCCCCCGGCTTCCACTTTGGATAGCTATTGGGCTGACAACCAAGAATCCATCCTCAGCTTCATCGAATACGCACAATATGGCGTGAAGGGAACTGTGTCCAACCACTTAGGCGAAGCGATATCCGCCAATATCGAGATCATCGGTAATAGCAAGATCACCCGAAACGATCCGGATCTGGGGGATTATCACAGATTACTGCTTCCTGGGGAATATGAGATCCGCGTCTCTGCGCCGGGATATCTCTCTCAGACTGCCTCGATCACGGTTCCGGATCAGGGACACATAGTACACGAGGTCACCCTCAATCCAGCCATGTCAATGAATCTATATGGCATCGTCAGAGATAGAGATGGCTTCCCCATCCCAAATCTCGATATAGACTTTACTCGATCTGAGCCGATCTCGGTCAGCACAGCTGCGGATGGCAGCTTCTTTCTAAACAACTTTTTAGAAGGCGAATACTTGGTGTCTTTTTATCTGGGAGATGCCATGCTAGCTCAACAAACTGTTGAAATTCACTACCATAGATTCAACAACCACGTAGTTTTCGTGCTCGACGATCCTCTCTTCTCGGAAGATTTTGGAGCTAATCTTACGGCATGGAATGTCACATCCCCTTGGGCGATCACTACCAACGGTGACCGCAGTGTCCTGACCGACTCACCCGCCGGCAATTATGGAAACAATATCAACCGAGCCATCACTCTTGCAGAGCCCATCTCTTTGGTTAATATCGACAATCCCATCTTGAGCTTTGAAGCTCGCTGGGATCTCGAGCCCGGCTACGACTATGTCTATGTGGAAGCCTCATCCAATGGCAGCTCTTGGACCCAATTGGGAAGCTTCACCGGAAATCAGCCCGACTACAACCCTCAGGTTTTCCCCTTAGATGCCTATCTAGGTGGAGCATTGTACCTCAGATTCCGGATCCGCACGGATTGGTCGCAGACTGCAGACGGCATCTATATAGACAATGTCCTTATCTCAGGCAGAGACTTGAGCAGTCCGCTTTATGGAGATGTCAATCTCAATGGCATCATCGATGGGGGCGATATCCAAGCCCTTTTGGACTACACTGTTGGAGCTGAGCTTTCTGCGGGTCAGCTGGTTAATGCCGATGTCGACCAGATAGATGGAGTCAAGACCATCGACGCTCAGCAGATCATGACTTTCACGCACAATCCCGCGTTCCGATTCCCCGCCCAAAGCTCTGAAGAGTACATACTCCCAGTGACGGAGATGACAGCAGAGCTGGATGGGACAAATATCCGTTTGGGCTTTGATGATAGCCTACGCAGCCTGCATCTACAGATCCCATTTCCCATCGCCGGCATGCACCCATATTTTGAGGATGATCCTCCATACTATTCGTTTGGAAGCGAGCAAGGTCTTTTTAGCATCGTGCGCAATGCTCCCTTCATGGCAGAGCAATTTGTCATCAATCTGCAGGATCCGGAAGAGAACTTCGTCATTACCGCAGAAATCAATGGTCACCCGGCTCAAATCCAAGTGGGAGAAGGCAGCTCAAGCCCTTCGGATATTCCAGCATTGCCGATCTCGCTTAAGCAAAACTTCCCAAATCCATTCAACCCGACCACATCCATCCCGCTCTATCTTCCCACCAAACAGGATCTAAGCCTGAAGATATACAACACTCGTGGACAGTTGGTGCGTGTGCTCCACCAAGGCAGCATGGATGCCGGAGAGCACAACTTTGCCTTTGATGCCAAAGACACACGCGGCAAACCACTCAGCACAGGCATCTACCTCTATGTTCTGAGCACTGAGAACAAAACTCTTGTTAGGAAAATGGTGCTTAGCAAATGAGAATAATCGCCCTTTATCTGATCATTGGCCTTTGCTTGCTCTGCCTCTTCGCTTGCGCTCAGGAGCCGGCACAGCAGTCCAATGGACACCGAAAGCCTCAATTTCGCCATGATGCTGATCTCTTCATTGAAGATCCCACAGGCGAGATCAAAGCTGAATTTAAGATAGAAATCGCCAGAACTGATACAGATGTGATGCGTGGGCTCAAGTTTCGCGACCAAATGGACGAGGATCAAGCCATGCTCTTCATTTTTGAGCATCTGGATTACCACACATTTTGGATGCAGGATACATATCTGAGCCTGGATATGATCTTCATCGGTCCCGATGGCTCTATCGTGCATATAGAAAAAGACACCACACCCTTTAGCGAGGATCCCATCCTCCCTTCACGCCCCAACCTCTTCGTCTTGGAAGTTCTTGCGGGCACTGCTGAAAAAATGAATATAAAGGAATCGGACATAGTAAGATGGCAAGATTTACAAAACTGATCATCCCGATCATCATCATCCTTCTCTTTGTGTTTGCCTGCAAGGGTAAGCCGGAAACACAAAAACCTGCTGATGCACAAGCAGAGCTTGATCAGCCACATTACGAAGAACAGCAAGAAGAGATCATGCCCACCCCTCTGCAGAGCTATGAATATAGCTGGACATCAGGTGACGACATGCCGGATCTTGTGATTATAATCGACGACTTTGGCAACAGCGCCGGTCAGCTCTTGGAAGACTTTGCCGATCTCCCCTCTGAGATCGTCTTTGCCGTCTTGCCGGACCTCCCCCATTCCAAGACCGCGGCAGATATTGGCTCTCGCAAGGGGCATGAGATCATCATCCACATCCCCATGGAGGCTGAAAACAGCAGCATCAGCCCCGGAAGAAGATTCATCTCCAAAGACGCGGCTGAAGGCGAGATCGAAGATCTCATCTTGGATTTCCACAAAGAATTGCCCATGGCCATCGCCGCAAACAACCATATGGGAAGCGCCACTACTGCCAGCTTGAAGACCATGAACAAAGTACTCAGAGTGCTCAAAGATCAGGGACTCTTTTTCATCGATAGCGCCACCACTGCCCAAAGTGCCGTATACGCAGCCGGCATCGAGCAAGGCGTTTTCACTGCCAAACGTGATATCTTCCTAGATGTCCCCGATAGCAGCGATGATACTCTGGCAGATAAGATAAACTCCCTGGGCAGATACAAAGGCAGACGCGAACCGATCGTCATCATCACCCACTGCCACAACCGGGAAAAGCTGGAAGCTCTGCATAAGTTCATCACCCAAGTGCAAGGAATGGGACTCAGGATTGTCTCTTTGCGAGACGCCTTCCCAAAAGCAGTAATATAGCGTATAAAACAAGTTTTGTTATACTAGATACGATCAAAGGAGTGGGATAGGTAGCTTTCTCACTCTTTTTCATTTCTGAGTCCGGCTTAGCTTCTAGAATCAGAGTTTTGCCGATTTTGTGCCGGATTTTGCCGATCTTGGGCTCAGATCTCTCTTTTCCCGGCTGTTTTCCTCATTTTCTAGGATCGTAAATGCTTGCAAAATAGGGCGTGCTCATGCCTTGCTCACCCCTCGCTCACCGCCCAAGCGTGCAAGCGGTGAAAAGATAAGGACTTAGAAAGTTCTTAGTTCGTAGTTCTTAGTTCGTAGTTCTTAGCTCGTAGTTGGCGCGGCAAATCGAATCTGCAATGTACGATTTACGATCTACAATTAGGGTGTTGTAGCACAAATCAGATTGAGAATTGAGAATTGAGGATGGAGAATTTAAAAGACGCTGTGCAAATTGAATCTACAATCTACGATCTACGATGTAGAGTTAGGGTGCTGGAGGGCTGGAGTACTGGATTTGCGGGTTACTGGTAATGCGTTATGAGTTATGCGGTTAATGAGTGCCGTAGGCACGCTATTTTAGATAGCATCGATGCCTCCGAAGGATTACCTGAGTCCCAGCGGGACGGTATTTTAGATAGCAGTGACAGCTCTGATTAGATCCTGCCCATCAGCCCAAAACCAGCCTTCCATTGTGGAAGCGACATCTTCTTGCTTTATATCCAAACTGCCCGCCAACCCACATTAGTCATTCCATAATCTTCACTACCAGATTATGTTAGTCATTCCGGAACATCGAACGAAGCGAGATGTATCCGGAATCTTTAGAGAGAACAGCATTGGGCGGCTAGAAGCCGCCCCTACACTAGTCATTCCGGAAAGTCGAACGTAGTGAGGCTTATCCGGAATCCATAGTCTGTCCACGATTTGCACTATTCAACACGAATTGGTTTAGATGGTAGAGAAGCATATCCTAGCTTCCTGCCCGGCTCGGCGGACGCCTCCCCCCCCCCGGGAAAGATGTCGCGTCTACTATAGGCGGCTACAAGCCACCTCTACATTAGTCTTATCAATGTGGAAGCGAGATCTTGTCACTTTATATCCACCCTGACGCCAGCCCAAATCCGGCGAGGTCAAGGCAAGCTATCCGGATGCCATCTTTTCGAGACATTCGGGATATGTAGCATAAAGTCAACAAGATCAAAGATAAAGCGGCGATTTTTCTTGACAGAATATCTAAGTGATGCACAATAGCCTCAAAGAGGATAATATGACTAAGAGAATATTGTTGATGACCCTATTTGCAAGCCTTTCTATCTTGGCTTTGGGTCTATCCATATATGACATTCAATACACCAGCTTCCCCGGAAGTGACAATACCTATCCCTCGCCGTATGCCGGCAAGAGGGTCAGCACCGAAGGCATCGTCACCGCCATCGATTACAAGGCCGGCGGCTACTTCATTTCAGAAGCCGTTGCCGGGCCCTATTCCGGGCTTTTGATCATTGACCGCTCTTCCCAGGTTCGGGTAGGCGATCGCGTCCTTGTTAGCGGCACTGTACGTGAGACATTTGGGATGACCACTCTACAGGACATCAGTTCCACTGAGATTTTGGAGCGCAATCATCCTCTGCCTCATCCGGTGATCCTCACCACTGCTCAGCTCACTCGTGCCATGGAAGCAGAAGCTTATGAAGGCGTCTATGCCAGGATTCTCTCTGTGAGCAGTAGCAGCCGAAAGACAAATTCCAATCGTCTGCAAGTTAGCGACGGCACCGGTCTCTGCAGTGTAAGCTTGGGTAGCTTTGCCTCATCAAGAAGTAGCAGTTCCCGGAAGCTCGGCAGCCAGTTCAGCTCCATCACCGGTATTGTCACATACAGCTTTGGAGAATTCTCGCTAAATCCCATTACAGACACAGATATTGTAGTAAACCAGCCGGTATCAATCCAAAACCGCAGCTGGGGTCGAATCAAATCCATCTATAAGTAAACGAGGTTCATAATGAAAAAGTTTTTTAAAACTCTCTTTCTCATCGGCGGCAGCGCAGCCGCAGCCCACTTTGGCTTGAAGGCATACCGTAGAATCAATGGCATCGTAAAACTTTCAAAATCCCTTCCCGAGTTTCTTTCAAACGTATATGGAGAATTTCCCAAGCTGGATATCAATCAAAGCTTTAGCCTGCTTTCCATAAAGATTGGCTTCTCCCAAGAGGTCCTTGACAAACATGATGATATCGAAAACACAGTCCGGGAATACATTGATGATTTCTATCCTGAGATTGCCAAGTGCTCGATCGACATCGATCTGCACATCAAAGGCGAAGATGAAGGCGAGGATGAGCTTGGTGAGATCGTCGAAGATGCTCAGGAAAAAGCAGAAGAGATCATGGACAAAGCCGAGAAGGTGATTGACAAGGCAGAAGACAAGATCAAAGAAGCCAAAGATAAGGCAGAGGATATCCTCAAATAATCCTTAGCTTATGTGTATTATATAGGTGGAGTTTTATGCTCCACCTTTTCTTTTGCCTTGGTTTTTTATGGCGCAACACCCACAATCCAAGTATACTTTCTATAAAAAGATAAAAAAAGGGGATAGCCATGAAAGTAGTACACTATGAAAATGTAAAACTCGAAGATGTGAGCGTGGAAGGAGCAAAAGGAGCTAAGATCCGCTGGCTGATCAGCCAAAAAGACGGAGCTCCAAACTTTGCGATGAGGATGTTTGAAGTCGAGCCCGGCGGACACACTCCCTATCATCAGCATGAGTGGGAGCACGAGCTCTATTGCCTATATGGCAAGGGCGCATTGGTCACTGAACGCGGCGAGATACCTTTTGCTGAAAATGACATAATGTATGTAGATCCCGGCATGATGCATGCTTTCAAGAATGTCGGCGAAGAAAGCCTGAGATTTCTCTGCTTGGTGCCACATGAACAACCGGCTACCAAGAAAACCATCAATCCATTTGCTGATGAAGAAGCAAACGACTGCTAGGCATAATCATGAACAAGACAAATAAAGAATATCTCTACAAACTCCTGAAAGTAGCAAGTCCATCCGGATTTGAAAGTGAAGCACAGAAGATTAGCAGGGAATATCTCAAGGGAACCTGCGATGATATTTCCAGCGATATAAATGGTAATCTCATAGCCTTCAAGCGCGGCAAAGGTGAGCGTAAGATCATGATCATCGGTCATGCTGATGAGATCGGCTTTATGATCCATCACGTCGATGATAGTGGCTATCTTTATGTGAAACCCCTCGGCGGATTTGACGTAAATCTGCTTCCGGGCTTGAGGCTGGATATCAATCACGATGGCAAAGTCGTGCGCGGCATCATCGGCAAAAATGCGCCGCACATGTCGCGCGGGGATGATTCCGCTCAAAAGCTGAAAATGGAAGATATCTGGATCGACATCGGCGCCAAAGACAAAGAAGACGCTCTTACAAAAGTGTCCATTGGTGATACAGTGACCTTCTATGGTATGGTCGAAGAGCTCGGGAATGACAATATCGTCAGCAAAGCCACTGACAACAAGGTGGGAGTATATATCGCGGCAGCCGTGATGAAAGCCCTCGCCAAAACTGAGATCCAAGCAAATTACTTTGCTGTGGCATCTGTCGGAGAGGAGACCACCATGAAAGGCGCTGCTACCAGCAGCTATAAGATCAGGCCTGATATCGCAATCGCGGTGGATGTGACCTTCACGTCCGATGTTCCCGGTGCGGATAAGAGGAAATTTTCGGATGTGCGTTTGGGAGCAGGACCCACTTTGGCCTTGGGGCCACTAGTGCATCCAAAGGTAAACCAAAGACTGCAGGAGCTCGCCAAGAAACACAAGATCCCGCTACAGATCGAGATCTCACCTCGGGGAACAGGCACAGATGCCGACGCGATTCACGCCAAAAGAGCGGGAGTAGCCACAGCAGTGCTCAGCATCCCAAACCGCTATATGCATTCACCAAATGAGATTGTAAACTTGGCGGATCTGGACAACGCTGTCAAGCTGCTAACAGAGTTTGTAAAAAGCATCGACGACAAATTTGATCTCAGTCGATAGATAGTACAAAGCCTATTCTCGTTCTCTGGCTGCACTGCCCCACGGGAGCCACTCGGACGCTTCCTGAGCCCGACTCAGCAGGCTTCCGGGTGAGTCTCAAGAGGGAGCTTTGCAGCGAGCTTGTAAAGCAGGGATGACTTTCTGATAAGCATCCCTGCTTTTTATCAATTAGTCTCTGGCGTCGAGCTTGATCTCACTTCTGATGATCCGATCCAGAAGATCCGATTGCCGCCTTTCTTTCCCATATATGCTGACAGGGTAGTAATGATCTCGATTTGTAAAGATGATCAATCCACCATCCCTATACTCATAGTTGAAGGCATGGACGTTAACCCAGATAGTCTGAATAAAACCGAGACTTTCCCAAAAGCTCTTCCTGATGCTGTGTTCGCGCGCTGAGACTGCGAGATTCTTATAATAACGCCGACTGGATTGAACAGATTGTGCGCTGGAGCGAAAATCCGCTTCAAACTCCAGCATGTCGGGGTTTTGATCAAGCTCCCAGTTTTGATTCAGATCTGCATTTTGATCAAAGTCACTGATCAGAATGAGATCAAGATCAGGCATCTGCAGGCTGCCGACTATGCTCTTGGACGCAAAATCCAGTCGGTAGTCATATGAGACTCCGACATCTGTCTCAAGGCTTGAGTGCGGGAAATCGAAGGAATAGATATAGTGTGTTGAGCTTTGATTGTCATAAAAAGACCAGCTATCTATAGGGATCTCTACATCATCTAAATACAAAGCTTCCAATGGGAACATTGACACTACACGAATACGTGGATCAGTGAGTCGGGAGCCCATGTAATCCTCTATCTCAAACAATAGATAGAAGTCTTCCACCGGGTTTACTATGATCTCAAGCTCAGTTGGAACCGTCTTGCTGCTGTCACTATCGCAAGAAAAAAGCATAAACATCATCACAAGAAAGATTGCCGGAATCATGATCTTCTTCATCTTAACAACTCCTTGGACTCTTTGATCCTTTCACAGAGTCTGAGTCCCCGAGCAATTCGGGCTTGATCATTGTAGATGGTCCTATCTTGCATCACCCTTTGATTTTGATAACTATGGTAATCATAATAACCGGTGAAGCCCACAAATCCTTTGTCGTCATAGGCATAGTTGGTGGCGCTTAATGAAAACTCTGAGATCCATATATCATCCAGTAAAGCCCATACACTGTGTGGAATTCTATTGTCCCGCACCGTAGCATCAATTTCTTTATTGGTGGAGATCTCATTATTATCCCTAGCACAGAAGTAGCTTGAGATGCTTTGGATATCCGGGTCTTCCGTCAGAGCCCACTCAATTTCCCAGTCGCTATCTTCATCAAACTCGGAGTGTGAGACAAGATGTTGCGAAGGGAACAACACGCTTCCGGATATGCTTTTGTTTGAGAATTCGATCATATAGTCGACACTAGTATCAAAATGCTCTGTCTGAAAAAACTCCGAGCCTGTATCTAAGAAGCCGTGAGTATAGTATCCTGTGCGTCCATCATAGCTCATTCGTCTAATTGGGATGCTTTCTCCATTAAGCTTTAGGCTCTCTAGCGGATTCTTTGACAATAAATCCACATAAGTATCCCAATTGCCATTATCGTCTGAGTAAGCTTGAACGAAGAGATAAAAGTCTTCCACGGGGTTTAAATATACATCAACTGCTGAAGGGTAGCCCATCTTATCGCTATCACCACATGAGCATAGGCTCACTAGAATGATAGATGCAAAACATAAATACACGAGTTTGCTCATATATGTCTCCTTTGTAGGTTTAACTACTTGCGATCCCTGCCCATTGCATCTGCCATGAGGATCGCGCTATAGATCATGTCGGATGAGATCTCGCCCGGTTCATGGTGGATTGAACTGCCGGGGATAACGGTCTTATCGGCAATAAGTCTGATTTTGTGGTGCAGATCATCCTTGATGCCCAGATCCGCCAATGTACAAGGCAGACCGATCTTCTCACAAAAGCCGTAGACTTCTTCCATCTCACTTTGAGCTGCTGCATTTAGATGAAGAGTGGCAAGCACTCCGAATGCAACCTTCTCTCCATGAAAATAGCCGTGCGTGTCGTCAACAGCTGTTAGGCCATTGTGGATCGCATGAGCTCCGGCTATCCCGCTGCTCTCGAAGCCAATCCCACTCAACAGGATGTTGGCTTCGGTGATCTTGGAAAAAGCAGGGGTGATCGCTCCCTGAAGATTGGCAAGCTTGGCTTGATATCCATATTCCAGCAATATATCATAGCACAATTTCGCTATACCGAGACCGGTGATGGTGCTGAGCCCACCACACTCATTTGGGGATCCGCTTTGTTGACAGGATCTTGCCTCAAACCACGTGGCAAGAGCATCTCCCATCCCCGAGATCAAGAACCTGACCGGGCTTTGGACGATGATGTCCAGATCCACCAATACAGCGGCGGGGCTTCTCTTTTGATAGTGCACGGCTTCGAAGACCCCGGACTCTGTGTAGGTAACGGCACAGCCGCTACATGGCGCATCGGTGGAAGCGATGGTCGGAACCACGATCACCGGCAGATTCGCTCTGTCTGCAGAGATCTTGGCCGTGTCGATTGTCTTGCCTCCTCCCATGCCGATTATGAGGTCCGCCTTGGTTTGGCTGAGCTGTATTGCGATCCGGCTAAGCTCAGTCTCGCTGCACTCCCCGCCAAACACTTCAACCACACAGACATCATTCAAGTCTTCGCCGACGTGGCGGGACAAGACCTTTTTCACGACCGTCGGTGACGCCAAAAGCAACGCCTTGCTGCCATATCTTGAGATAAGCTGCACAAGCTCTCGCAGTGTGCCGGTTCCTTGAATGTAGCTTCCCGGAAATATCGCTTTCTGGATCATAAATCACCTCAATGAGTTCTTTGTATCAGCATTCTAGAAGCAAGATCCCTTATGCCATCAAGGAGACCCATTTGCTTCTACTACTATGAGGCAACCATAGATTACTAGGCTCAGTTTGGTCAAGCTTTTTATTGCCTAAAGCTGCCGGCCTGATTCATAGCTTGTGTCTTTATGTTGACATTCGCCGACAGTTGATTGATGACCCCTTTTTTTGCAGGCCTTCTATGCAGATCTTAAGAAATTTGCTTGACGAATTGGCATAAGTATTTGTTCTTGCAAAGAACAAGCTTTAGGCTGATCATAGCTTGACAGAGCATGATCTATATCATTGATTGGCTTAGCTGTATGGCTTGTTTTGACATGTGTATACAAAATAGAAGAATAAAGGAGAAAAGAGTGGAAAAAATGATGCTATTGGGCGATGAAGCCCTCGCGCAAGGAGCTCTGGATGCCGGAATATCAGGCTTTTATGGCTATCCCGGAACTCCATCCACCGAGATCATTGAATACGTTCAAAGATCAAAACAAGCAATCGAGGACAATATCCACAGGACTTGGTCTTCAAACGAAAAGACAGCCATGGAAACTGCCTTGGGTATGAGCTATACCGGACGCAGGACTATGGTCACGATGAAGCATGTCGGCCTTAATGTCGCTGCCGATCCCTTCATGAATTCAGCAATGACTGGATCCCACGGTGGACTACTGATTGCAGTGGCAGACGATCCTTCCATGCATTCATCCCAAAATGAGCAAGATTCACGCTTTTTTGGACACTTTGCAATGATCCCCATCTTGGAGCCGTCCAACCAACAAGAATGCTATGACATGGCGTTTTATGGCTTTGAGATCTCAGAGAAGTTTCACACTCCTGTGATGATCCGTCTCACCACCCGCTTATCCCACTCCCGTAGCGGTGTCCAGAGAAGATCACGCATCTCTCAAAACGAGCTAAGTAAGCCCGAAGATATCTTCCAGTTTATGCTTCTGCCTGCAGTTGCCCGCAAGAAGTATAAGAACCTGATCAAGATGCAAAAAGACTTTATGGCAGATTCCGCAAACAGCCCATTTAACAGCTTCACCATGGATGCCAAAGACTATAGCAAGGGCATTATCGCCACCGGCTTGGCATACAACTATCTGCGTGAAGCCTTTGGCAAGGATCCCATCCCCTATCCCGTCCTGAAGATCTGCCAATATCCGGCACCTATGGATGAGATTCGTCAGCTTTATGACAAGTGTGATGAGCTTTATATCCTCGAGGAAGGCATGCCCGTCTTGGAAGAAAAGCTTATCGGCGCAGGCTTTGCCGGAACTAAGCCCATCCATGGGAGGCTGGACGGAAGCCTCGAGCGCGATGGAGAGCTGAATCCAAACAAAGTTGCTGCTGCTTTGGGAATGCCCGTTAAATACGGCAAAGACATTCCCGAGATCGTCACCGGACGTCCACCGGCACTATGTGTGGGCTGCCCGCATGCTGATAGCTTTATCGCCCTGAACAAGGCTGTGGAAGAATATGGAAGAGGCCATGTCTTCTCCGATATCGGCTGCTACACCCTAGGCTTTATGCCGCCCTACAATGCGATCAATTCCTGCGTGGATATGGGCGCTTCCATCACCATGGCAAAAGGCGCTGCAGATAGCGGACTCTTCCCTGCCATCGCCGTGATCGGAGACAGCACATTTGCGCATAGCGGCATGACCGGTCTCCTGGATTGCATCTATGACAAATCAAACGTCGTGATCGTGATCTTGGACAATAGCACCACAGGCATGACAGGAGGACAGGACTACACCGCTTTCGGCAAGCTCGAAGAGATCTGCCTTGGCTTGGGAGTCGAAAAAGAACACATCCGCAGCTTCTTCCCCTTTGTGAAGAATCACGAAGAAATGACTCAGGTCTACAAGGAAGAGATTGCCTATGAAGGAGTTTCAGTGATCATCCCGCGCAGAGAATGTGTGCAAACCATGAAAAGAAGAAACAAAAAGGGGAGCAAATAATGAAGAAAGATATCATTCTCGCCGGAGTCGGAGGACAGGGAATCCTCACCATCGCCACCATCCTCGGTCATGCCGCCCTCAAAAGAGGATGGCAACTTAAGCAAGCCGAAGTTCATGGCATGAGCCAACGCGGAGGCGACGTTCAGAGCCATCTGCGTCTTTCTGATGAAGAGATCCACAGCGATCTCATCACCATGGGTGATGCAGATATGATCCTCAGCGTCGAACCGATGGAATCCTTGCGCTATCTGCCATATCTTCATGAAGAAGGCTGGATCATCACAAACTCCAACCCCTTCAAAAACATCCCCAACTACCCCAATGAAGAAGATCTCTACAAAGCGATTAAGGGCATCAAAAACCACCTGCTCTTCGATGCGGACGCCATCGCCAAAGAGATCAAAGCAAACCGCTCCATGAACATAGTAGTCCTGGGAGCCGCGATCAAGCAGCTCGGCTTCTCTGAAGAGGAGATCTCAGAGAGCATCAAGGCGATCTTTGCCAGCAAGGGCGAAACAATCGTGGAAGCCAATCTCCGCGCTTTGGTCGCCGGGATAAAACTAAGTAAGTAAGACTGCTTATCAATAGATACAGACCCGTGCTCCGGATTCCGGATCACGGGTCTTCTTTGCATTAAGCGAGTAGCAGGAAGACTCTTGCGTAGCGGGAGTGATCTGAAGAAACAGATAAAGCATTTGACAAAAAACAGTGCAATATGAGCTTGGTTAACATAGGGAAGCTTCCCTTTAGGAGTAATAGATTGAATATCATAAATCAAAAAACAGGTTGGATCGAAGTGATCTGTGGCAGTATGTTTAGCGGAAAGACAGAGGAGCTCATTCGCCGCATCCGTAGAGCTGAATACGCAAAACAAAAGGTCTTGGTTTTCAAACCGGCTATTGATGATCGATATGATGAGATCAATATCGTCTCCCATTCAAACATGAAGGCTCCGTCAATCCCCATCAATGAAGCCTCCGAGATCTATCCGCATTTGGACGATGACACTCAGATCATCGCCATCGATGAAGCTCAGTTTTTTGATGAATCCATAGTCGGAATCTGCAATGACTTGGCAGATCAAGGCTATCGTGTGATCGTTGCGGGATTGGATCAAGATTTCAAGGGCAGTCCCTTTGGAAGCATGCCCCAGCTTTTGGCAATCGCCGAATATGTCACAAAGAATCTGGCGATCTGCATGAGATGCGGAAACCCCGCAAACCGCACCCAGAGGACAGTCCACAAAGGCGAGCAGATCCTGGTGGGATCCACGGAAGCCTATGAAGCCCGTTGCCGCAATTGCCATGAGGTCTTGGACTAATGCCGGCCAGTGGACTTGCTCTTCTCTTCATCATCCGCATCATCCAGATTTACAACATCTTGATCTTTGCCCGCGTGATTCTCAGCTGGGTAATCAGAGATCCATACAATCCGATCTATCGCTTTCTTTTGGGCATCACTGAGCCGCTTTTGGGTCCCATCCGCAGCATCATTCCAAACATGGGGCTTGATTTTTCACCAATAGTGGCTTATCTTCTCTTAAATATCCTACAAAGATTTTTGATTAGCTTACTCTAAGGAGGAGGAAATAAATGGCACTTATCCCATTGGATATACGTCATCAGGAGTTTTCCGGACAGATGTTTGGCTACAGCAAAAAGGAGGTAAGAGCCTTTTTGGAACAAGTAGCGTCAGAGCTCGATGATCTGCATCACAAGCAGGAACGTGAGCTTGCCCGCAGAGAGCAAATGCAATATGAGGTCAAACAGGAAGCGTTCACTGCCTCCTCCGCGGTGGAAGACCTCAAACGCCGTGAAGAGCTCATCAGCCGAACATTAGTCTATGCTGAAAAGACCAAAGCCGACATCATCGGAAATGCCCGCAAAGAAGCTGAAAACATCATCCACGAAGCTGAGATCAAAGCCAAGCGCGCCATCAACGAAGCCAAGCAACATCTAAGCATATTGGAACACCAATACCTTGCCATCAAAGAGCAAAAACGCCAGTTCCTCATGCAGTTTCGCGTGGAGCTCCAAAGCTTCCAAGATCGCATAAGCAAAGATCCCCTACTCAGCAAGGACACCGAACAGCTTATGGAATCTGAATTTAAACAAATCAAAGAAGACATTATTCCAAAACAAAACCAAGGTAATAAGCAATGACATATCATGATACAGCCAAATGGCTTTTGGAAAGACTGCCCAAGCCTCCTGAATGTGCCATCATCCTTGGCACAGGGCTCAGCGACATGGCTGATGACTTTCACAAACTGATCTCCATCCCCTATTCTGAGATACCGGGTTTTCCGGTCAGCACCGCGCCATCACACAAAGGGAACCTCATCCTAGCAGAGCTTGCCGGAAAGACAGTGCTCTTTTTGCAGGGACGCATCCACTATTATGAAGGATACAGCATGCAAGAAGTCACCTTCCCCACCCGTGTGTTGGCAGCCATGCAGATCAAATGTCTCATTCTCACCAATGCCGCCGGCAGTTTGCGTAAAGAGCTGACCCCCGGGAGCATCGTCCAGATCACTGATCACATGAACTTCATGGGCATCAATCCCCTAATCGGTCAGAATGATGACAAGCAAGGAGAGCGCTTCCCTTCCATGAATGATCCATATGACCCGGACTATCGCCACAGAGCAAATGAGATTTCTGCCAAGCTCGGCATCAAGGTGCATAAGGGAATATATTTGGCAGTGACGGGACCGAGCCTGGAAACCAAGGCAGAATGTGCTGCTTTTGCAGATTGGGGTGCAGATCTTGTGGGAATGTCGACCGTTCCCGAGACGATCACCGCCCGCCACGCCGGCATGAGGGTTTTGGGCTATTCCATAGTCACAAACTACAGCAATCTGTTCCATTCCGATGCACATTCTCAGGAAGAGATTCGCATCAATGCGGGCAAAGCCTCCCAAGACCTTAAAGCCATCATAAAAGACTTTGTTGATACTCTTTGATAGTTTTTTATTGACATAAGATGGCATTTTTTATCCTATGAGATATCAGTGATGTTTAATGAATTACACAGGAGACTATCATGGCTCAGAAGAAACTGTCCGCTGAACAACTGAAGTTCTACGAGGAGCTTATCCGAGCAGAGCTGAAAGAAAGCATAGCGTATATTGAGAACATAAATAAAGAGCAAAGTGTAGGAGCTCGCGAGAGTAGCGGCGACCTATCTTCCTACGCATATCATCAAGCAGACCAAGGCTCCGATACAAACTATATGGAGCACACTGTCATGATGATGGAATCCGAGCGCGAGAAGATTCGCCTACTCAATGATGCCATGCGTCGGCTTCATAACGGTGTCTTTGGCATCTGTGAAATGTGTGGAGAATTAATCCCGGACACGCGTCTGCAGATCCTTCCATACGCGACCCTATGCATCACATGCAAGGAAAAGACCGAGAATAAGAAGCGCATGAAAAGGCGCTAGAATATGCAGAGACTCAAGACCGCCCCTGCTTTTTTGATCATGATGATCGTGCTTGTGTTGGATCAGCTTAGCAAGCAGCTCATTAGGATGAATCTGGAAATGTTCCACACCATACCTGTACTAAAAGACGTCTTTGGAGACACCTTTAGGATCACTCATGTGCAAAACACCGGCGCCGCTTTCAGTATCGGCTTTTCCAGTGATCTGGTAAATAGGATCTTCTTTATCTGCACCACCATCCTAGCTCTCATCTTCATCATCTATCTGCTCTACAGAAGCGTACACCGCATCCAGATCATTGCGTTTGGATTGGTGATGGGCGGAGCCATCGGAAACCTCATTGATCGCATCCTTTATGGAGGAGTCACAGACTTTATCAATGTGGACTTCCCGGATATCATTATGGAGCGTTTCCCTATTTTCAATATTGCCGATAGCGCCATCTTCATCGCTGTCTGCCTCTTGATTTTTGATATGCTGTTTATCAAAGATTCAGCTCCTCAAAGTGAGGAAAGCAAGCAGAAACATCCCGAGATACAAACCAAGGAGATATAAATGAAAGGTATCCTTCTAAGTGTTTTAGCCTTCACCCTGTCTGTAGGACTCATGGCACAGCTCAGCTGTTATGACATCCAATATACAGAAAACCCCAATGGAAATTCTCCATACATGGGACAATCAGTGACCGTCCGAGGGATCGTCACTGCTATCAATCGTGGTTCCAGCTACTATATCGGCGATGCCGATGGCGGACCTTGGAGCGGCTTGTATGTTTACCATGGAAACACCAGCAACCAAGTCGAATTGGGAGATCTCGTGGATCTCACCGGCACAGTCGATGAATACTTCAACCTCACTGAGCTGGTCAGCGTCACGAACCTAAATATCATCTCCAGAGATAATCCCATCCCGATCACTCCCTTGTCAACCGCAGATTTGCCATACAACAACAATGCCTCAGAACCATATGAAGGAGTCATGGTACGCTTCAATGACGTCCAGATCCGCTCCACTATGGACAACTATGGTCAGTTTCGCATTGCCGACAGCAGCGGAGTGCAAGCAATGGTCGATGACGTCCTCTATGTCCCCCAGGCATCTTCCATCGTCGTTAACGATTGGTGGCATCAGATCCAGGGGGTCGTGGATTACCACAGCGTCGCAGGATACAAGATACTCCCGCGCAGCGCAAACGACATGATCAGGGTCGACGATGTATCCAATGCTGCCATCCGCATTGCCACTGAAGCAAATGCTGAGATCGGGCAGATCAATACACTCAATGTTTACAGCACCATGCTCAATAGCGATTGGGGTGTCCGTGAGTATTACATGAAGTTTCGCATTGATCCAAACCAAGTCCTCTACCAAGGATATGAGATCACAGGCACTCTCACCCACCAAGCTCCCACGCAGACTGTTTCAGCGGATGGAGACGTCATCACGATCCATTATGGAACTCAAGATATTCTCTCCTCAGATGCTGATGATACTGTCTTGATCAAGCTTATGTTTGAGCCCAAAAACTATGGTGACATCATCATCTATCTTGATGAATTTCTATATGATGACACTCCGATCACATCTCTGACCAATGGCAGATTGATGGTGAAGATTACAGAAAACGTGGCACACCTTAATCTCAGCACTGACTCCAGCGGACGAAACTCCTTCAACCCTTCCATGAATGAAGTGCTAAACATCGAGTATGGCACCAAAACAGGCTTCTTGGCACGCGCAGTTATCCGCATCTATGATGCTCAAGGCAGGCTCGTCGCCACCCCGGTCAACCAAAACTTCACCAGCTCAACCGGAATCGAAAGCAGCACATGGAACGGTCGAGACAGCAATATGAAGCTTTTGGAGCCCGGCCTATACTATTGTCATGCCGAAGTTAGTAACCGGGAATCCGGCAAACGCTATTCCACAGTACAACCCATCGTGATTCGCTCACGTCTCAAATAAGGGAGAACATCATGAAGAGAATATTTTTGATAAGCCTGATCCTGATCCCTTGCGCTTTGCTACTTGCTGTCTTTGACGACTACCAGCCTTCAGCACGTGCCCGCGGAATGGGCGGAGCCTTTGTAAGTGTAGCCAATGATGCAAACACCATCTTCTTCAATCCTGCCGGGATTGCGGATTCTCACTATGAAGCGATGGTCGGTTTTGCACAGTTAAACGGGGAGAAATTCTCAGAATTCAAGACTCTCGCGTTGGGAGCAGAACTTCCCAAAAAGCTGGGATCATTGGGCTTTGGAATCAGAATGCTGGATGTCGAACATGGCGGATACAATCTCATGAGCGAGCAGATCTACACTCTCTCTCATGGCTTCACCCTCCAAGAAGATATCCATTCTGTCATCAATCTTGGCTATAGCCTGAACTACTACCACCTCAGCTTTGATGACGATGAATCCGACGATGCAATCGGCATCGATCTGGGTGCCACCGCACTTTTGCATACCCGCACCAAGCTTGGCTTTGCCGTCACAAATCTTGGCCAAGCTAAGATGGGATTTGAAAATCAGATCGATCTTCCCAGCAAACTTGCTCTGGGAATCTCATACATACCCTATGAAGGCGTGACCACCAGCATCGAAGTCAAAAAAGACTTCGCCGAAGCCACTGAGTTTATGGGCGGAGTAGAAGCCAGACTCTTTGAGCCGCTGTATCTGCGCTTTGGTGTCCACCAAAATCCCGCAACTTACTCTGCTGGAGCGACCTTCATCCTGGAAGGCATCAGCCTGGATTATGCTTTCACATACCACTCTGTGCTTAATCCCACCCATTACCTAAACCTCGGATACAAGTTCTAAAGGAGACCTCATGGCAATATCCGGTTTCAGACGTTTTATGCCCACATTTATTCCTTTGGCATTTGAACTCTTTAGACATTTCAAAAGAGATATGGCCCACAATGGAAACATCCGGAAAACAGATAAAACCAGTGAGAAAATGGCAACTATGGAACATCTTCTGGTTCGCTTGGAAAAGAAGATCCAGAACAACCGCGAGACCTTTGAGAGGATATCCGGCAAGATCACCATCTGGCTGGCACTAAATTCCATCCTACTCATCGGCATCCTCGTCAAGCTGTTCTTTTTCTAAGCCTATAATATACTTGGCGCAAGGCAGGAGTCAATCCTGCCTTTGCCACATATTGAGATTTTCTTAGCAATAGCATTGGAGGATTGTCTTTGGTTACGCATCACGTAAAAAACCTCTCGGATCTATATCAAAATGCGAATTTCTGCCAAAACTGCGGTCACAAGCTCAGCCTAAAGCCGGATCGTGAAGATAAACTGAGAGCTCAGTGTGACGCTTGCGGATTTGTCCTATACAAAAATCCCATCCCGGCTGTGGCGACTTTTGTGATCAACGATGAGGATCAGATCCTTCTGGTAAAACGCAAGTTTGAGCCTCGAGCCGGCATGTGGGCTTTGCCCAGCGGCTATATAGAGATCGATATGACTCCCCAGGAAAACGCAATCGCTGAGCTCGCGGAAGAGACAGGACTCATCGGAGAGGTGGAGCACTTCATTGACTGGTATTATGGATATAGCCCCATCTATCTGCGCACTCTCAGCTTGGGCTTTCGTATGAATATATTGGGTGGCAGACTACAAGCCGGAGACGATGCTGAAGATGCTAGATTCTTCTCTATCAAGGATTTCCCGCCCATGGCATTTGATGCTCATCGTCATTTTATCCGCTTGGAAACAGGTCTTTTAGTTCCATAATCCCTAGTTCGAGTATTCTATTTAGAAGCAAGACCCTAAAGGCAAGGAGACATCGTGATTCTAAGATTTCTGGCACATGCCGGATTTATGCTAACTACAGACGATGGCACCAAGATCGTCATTGATCCTTGGCTCGACGACAATCCCCTTTCCATCATCAGATCAGACGAGATCCAAGCTGATTATGTGATTCTCAGCCACGGACATAGAGATCACTGCGCTGACGCTATGAAGATCACCCATAAAGATAGCTGCATTATCGCAGTTCCTGAATTGCTGGATTTTTTCAATGATTTTCAAGGGAAGAAACATGCCATGCAGATCGGAGGTGGATTTGACTTCCCATTTGGCAAAGTCAAGCTCACCCGCGCGGAACACGGTAGCAAGACCCCGGATGGTGCATATGCCGGGCTCGCTGCGGGCATCATCCTTCAGATCGATGGGATCTGCATCTACCACATGGGTGATACCGGCATCTTTGGGGATCTCAGGCTCATCGCAGACATGCATAGACTCGACTACCTGCTCATCCCCATCGGGGGAAACTTTACTATGGATCCATCCGATGCAGCTCTGGCTTGCTCGTGGTTAAAGCCCCGATTTGCCATCCCGATGCACTATGATACTTTCCCAAGGATAAATCAAGATCCCATGCAATTTGCAGATCTATGCAAAACACATGGGATCGATGTTATGATTTTGAAACCGGGCGAAGAAATTATTCTTTCAAAGCCTTAAGCGCTGCCTCGTAATTTGGCTCTTGGACGATGTCTTCGACCAATTCTGTGTAGAGCACCTTGCCGGCGGGATCAATCACGATCACGGCACGAGCCAATAGCCCCATCATAGGTCCATCCACGATCTCCAAGCCATATTCTTTGCCAAACTTGCGGTCTTTCATCTCGGAAAGTGTGTAGACTCTCTCAATTCCTTCCGCGCCGCAAAAACGGCTAAGGGCAAAGGGAAGATCCCGGGAAATGCCCAAAACCACAGTGTCTTTGAGGGCTGCTGCCTCTTGATTGAATCTGCGAACACTCGCAGCGCAGACTCCAGTATCTATCGAAGGATAGACGTTCAGAAGAATATTCTTGCCCTTGTAATCTGATAATTTATGATCACTGAGATCGTTTGCTGTCAGCACAAAGTCCTTTGCAGCTGAGCCGAGCTCAGGAAGATTTCCAATAGTATTGATAGGGTTTCCTTTGAGTTTTATCTGTGCCATTTTTCACCTCACTTATATTCTAGTTATATGATAGGCATTTTGTGGGAAAAGCCAAGAACTTTCTTCTTAGATCACCACAACATCGCCAAAAAAGGCATAGCTAAATGCTTGAAATATATGGCGTCCTCATGCCCCTCTCACCAGTCGCTCACCGGTCGGGCGTGCAAGCGGTGAGAAAATAAGGACTTACAGCTCTGAGTTATCTTGGAAAATGTAAACCTACCCTAGCTCTTCACGGGCGAAGATTCGCACCACAAAAAAAACGACCGGTCGCTGGGACCGGTCGGTATTGTATTGACTTATTTCTTAGTGGTGTTTGTGGGTGACTTCTTCCACCACTTGTCCATTGCTGATGGAGCGTCTGAAGTAGTAGGTATGCAGAAGTTTCTGGGCCAAAGGTGAGTTTGGAGCTCCCAAGAAACGTTCGTAAATCTTTTGAACTTCAGGATTTTGGTGAGATTTACGCACCGGCAGGGATCTGTCTTCTTCATAAAGAGCCAATCCACGACGAGCACGGGAAGCGATGTCATTGCCATAGGGCTGTCCACCGCCACCGACGCAACCACCGGGGCAAGCCATGATCTCGATGAAGTGCCAGGGAGATTCACCATTGGTCTTGAGTCCTTCACGCACTCTGTCCATGACCTTGCGGGCATTTCCAAGTCCGTGGGCTACTGCGACTTTGAGATCTCCAAAGCCGGGTACGTTGACACTGGCTTCTTTGACACCTTCCAATCCACGAACGCCAAGAATCTCGACATTTTCCAGCTCTTCGCCGGTGACAAGAGTGTAGGCTGAGCGGATTGCTGCTTCCATCACACCGCCGGTAGCACCAAAAATGGTGCCGGCTCCGGAGTAGAAGCTCATTCCTTCATCCGGCTCTTCTTCTGCGATGTTTGCAAAATCGATGCCGGCTTCTTTGATCATGCGGAGGAATTCACGAGTAGTGAGCACGTAGTCAGTATCTTGGAAGCCGCTATCGCTGAGTTCCGGACGGCGGGCTTCAAACTTCTTTGCCGTGCAGGGCATGATCGCCACAGAAACTATCTTCTCGGGGTCGATGCCGTGTTCTTGCGCATAGTAAGTTTTGGAAAGCACGCCAAACATGCTCATCGGGGATTTTGCGGTGGATACACAATCTGCCAGATCAGGGTAGTATGTTTCCATAAACTTGATCCATCCCGGAGAGCAGGAAGTGATCAGCGGGCGTTTTTCGCCGGCTTTGAGTTTGGCGACGCACTCGGTGCCTTCTTCCATGATGGTGAGATCCGCAGTGAAATTTGTGTCCATCACTGAATCGAATCCGATCTTACGCAATGCTGCGTACATCTTCTTTGCAGTGACGCTGCCCAGAGGCATGCCAAATTCTTCACCCAAGGATACGCGGATGGAAGGAGCTTCTTGAACGATGACGTGTTTTTCAGGATCCAGGATTGCATCCCAGACATCGTCGAGCTCGTTGCGTTCACGCAGAGCGCCGGTGGGGCAATATACTGTGCACTGTCCGCAATTCACACAGGGGCTTTGAGCCATTCCCATGCCAAAAGCGGTGGTGACTTCCGCACCAATGCCGCGGTCACTATTGGTCAGAGCATAGACAGTCTGCACATCGTTGCACACGGTGATGCATCTTCCGCAAGCGATACATTTATTGGGATCTCTGATCACTGAAGGAGAGCTGTAGTCAGTTTCCTTTTTGACCAAGATGTTTGGCAGAGCATCCGGATCCACTCCCAGATTGTTTGCCAAGGTCTGCAATTCGCATTTGTTGTTTGCGGTGCAGGAAGGGCATACTACTTCATGATTTGAAAGGATCATTTCGATCAGGGTCTTTCTGTAAGCACGTAAATTTTTGCTGTTTGTGGTTACTTTCATGCCTTCAGCGACCGGGGTGCAGCAAGCGCGTTTTGGTACCGGGCTTCCGGAAAGCTCCACCACGCAAACGCCGCAATTGGCGGTCGGGGGTAGATCTGGATGGTAGCAAAGCCGGGGGACGTAGATCCCGTGTTTGTCTGCAGCTTCGATAATGGTCAAATCTTCGGGAACTTCCAGATGATGACCATCAATCCAAACGTTGACGTTTTTAGCCATAATTCTATTCCTCTTGTTTATTTTTCAGTTATCGCGATGAATTCATCACGGAAGTTTTCGATAGCGCTGCGGATCGCCATGATCGGGGATTGTCCCAGAGCGCAGAATGAAGTGTGCAACATAGTCTCGGCAATGAGTTGCATGAGTTCGACATCTTCCATCGTGCCATCACCTTTCTTGATCTTGGTGATGAGGCGATAGAGCTGTTGGGTACCGTTTTTGCAGGGAGCGCACTTACCGCAAGATTCATGGCGGAAGAAGCGTAGGATGCTCCACAGCATATCGACAATGCTCTGGTGCTCGTTCATCACAAGGATGGCTCCGGAGCCCAAAACTGCAGAGTATTGGTTTAGGCTGGCGAGATCCATCTTCACGTCCAGAAGACGCTCAGAGAGAAACATGCCTGCCGCTCCACCAACGAGGGCTGCTTTGAACTTGAAGCCTTTCTTCATGCCACCTGCATAGTCATTGATGATCGTGCGCAGGGTCGTGCCCATATCGACTTCGCAAAGTCCGGGATATGAGACATCTCCAAGGATCGTGTAGACCTTGGTTCCTGTGCATTCAGGGGTACCAAACTTCTTGTATTCATCCGCACCTTTGCTGATGATGAAAGGTACGTTTGCCAGAGTTTCTACGTTGTTTACCACGGTCGGTGCCTGCCAGAGGCCTTTCACACCCGGGAATGGGGGTTTCCAGCGTGGATGACCCCGATTTCCTTCCAGAGATTCGATCAAAGCCGTTTCTTCGCCGCAGACATATGCTCCAGCGCCGATCTTGATCTGAATATCCAGATCAAATCCGCTTTCGAAGATGTTTTCGCCGATGATTCCATAGTTTTTGCAATCATCGATGGCTTTCTGAAGTCTCTGGATACAGAGCTTGTATTCACCGCGGATGTAGATGTATGCCATAGTGGCACCGATTGCGCGGGCACAGATCATGATCCCTTCCAGAAGCTGGTGAGGATCCCCTTCCATGATCAAACGATCTTTGAAAGTACCCGGCTCGCCTTCATCGGCATTAACTACGACATACTTCTGCTCAGCTTCCAAAGGAGCAGTAAAGCTCCATTTTACGCCGGCAGGAAATCCGGCACCGCCGCGTCCGCGTAGGCCGGATTGCTTCACTTCTTCTACGATCTCAGAAGGCTGCATCACGGTCAGGGCTTTCTCCCAAGCTTCATATCCACCGGCACCGATATAGTCATCAATGCTTTCTGGATCTATGATGCCGGAGTTGCGCAAGACAATGCGGCTTTCGTAGTTAAATTTTGGGTTGAATGCCCCTGCAGTATCAAGCATCAGTCGGGAGACCGGACGACCCTTGAGGAAGTGCTCACTCACAAGCTCCGGAATGTCCGCTTCCTTGAGGTTTTCGTAGTTTACGTTTTCCGGATACACTGTCAGACAAATGCCTTTGCCAAAGAAGCCAAGAGGACCAGTCTCAAGGAGGTTGATCTCATCTGAAAGACCGGATTTGCTGAGTTCGGCTCTGAGGGCTTTGATGAAGCTGTGCACTCCTGCTGCTACAGAGGTTTCATTTATGCCAATCAGCACATGGGAGCGATAGTATTTCATCAGTTCCTCCCTCTGATTTTGTCTATGATTTCTTCTACTTTTTCTTCGGAAAGATCGCCATATACATCATCATTGATCATCATCACCGGGGCATTACCGCAGACTCCCAGACAGGCACAGAGCTCCAAAGTAAACTTCTCGTCCTTGGTAGTCTGTCCCACTTCCACGCCCAGGATTGTCTTGAGTTTGCGCAGGATGTTGTCAGATCCCTTGATGTAGCAAGGGGGAGATTCGCATAGGCGAATGATGTTCTTCCCGCGAGGACTAGTGGAGTACATCGAGTAAAAAGTGATCACTCCATAGATGTGGTTTTCCGGCACTTTGAGATAATCAGAGATAGTCGTTACTGCCTCAGCTGATAGATAGTGCTGAGGATGGCTATCCTGAATATCATGCAGGATATAGATCAGGTTATCTTTAGTGGGGGCATATTTGGCGCAGATTTCTTTGTACATATTATCCCCTTTAATCGTCGTAAGGATTTTTGGCGTTTGCTACTGCAGCTCTGTGTTCTACGATCTCAGGATGCATTCCCGGGACTTTGTCAATTGCCTTCACCGGGCATACATCAAAGCAGTTTCCGCATTTTACACAACCCGTTTGATGGATGGTGTATTTCTCATCTCTGGATCCTGTGATGCACACAGTGGGGCACTTGCGGGCGCAAAGCGAACAGCCGATGCAACGGTCCTTGTCGATATCATAATGCATCAGATCGTTACAGACCTTGGTGGCACAGCTGCGATCCCTGATGTGCGATTCATACTCATCTCGGAAGTAGCGGATGGTGGAAAGAACAGGATTGGGTGCAGTCTGACCCAAGCCGCATAGCGAGAGCTTGCTGATGGATTCGCCCAGACGCTGCAGTTCCTCAATATCACCCTCACGGCCATAGCCATCGGTGATGCGCTCGAGGATCTCAAGCATCTGTTTCAGTCCAATCCGGCAAGGTGAGCATTTTCCGCAGGATTCTTCTACACAGAAGTCCATGAAGAACTTTGCTACATTTACCATGCACTTTTCGTCGTTCATCACGATCACACCGCCTGAACCCATCATGGCTCCACGCTCTTTGAGGCTTTCGTAATCAACACCTGTATCCAGATGGTCAACCGTCAAGCATCCGCCTGAAGGTCCGCCCAATTGCACAGCTTTGAACTTGTGATCGCCGATCATGCCGCCGCCCACATCAAATATGAGCTCACGCAAAGTGATGCCCATTGGAACTTCGACCAAACCGGTGTTTTTCACATCACCGGTGAGAGCAAAGACCTTGGTGCCTTTGGATTTTTCGCTGCCCATGCCGGCAAACCACTCTGCTCCCTTGCGGAAGATTGTGGGGATATTGCCGATGGTTTCCACATTGTTCACCACGGTTGGTTTGCCCCAGAGTCCCTGCACTGCTGGATATGGAGGCTTTGGAGTGGGATTGCCGCGTTCACCTTCAATCGAGTGAATCAGCGCCATCTCTTCCCCACATACAAAAGCTCCGGCTCCTGTACGTACTTCGGCATCAAAGCTAAAACCACTATCAAAGATGTTTTCGCCCATCAAGCCAACTTCTTTAGCTTGCTCGATGGCCATCTTGATGCGTTTTATCGCCAATGGATATTCTGCACGAATGTAGAAATAACCCTGAGATGCGCCCATGGAATACGCAGCGATCATCATTCCTTCAAGGATGCGATGGGGATCGCCTTCCAAAAGGGAACGATCCATGAACGCTCCGGGATCGCCTTCATCGCCATTGCAGATGATGTATTTCTGATCTGCCTTGCGGTCGTGTACCATCTGCCATTTGATGTGAGTGGGGAATCCACCGCCGCCGCGTCCGCGAAGACCTGATTCCTTGATCACGTTGATAGCATCTTGAGGCTTCATTTCTGTCAGCACTGTGCCGAGGGCTTCATAGCCACCGGTGGCGATATACTCATCCATAGATTCAGGATCGATGTATCCGCAATTTCCAAGCGCTACTTTCACCTGCTTTTGGTAAAAGGGAACATCCTTTTGAGCAGATATGGTCTTTTCTTCTTCCTGCATCATCAAGCGTGCGACCGGGCGTCCTTTGACAAAGTGCTCGCCGACAATCTCAGCGACATCATCTACAGTAACTTTCTTATAGAAGATGCCTTCAGGGTAGATGACCATGACGGGACCGTAGTCACATGGGCCCATACAACCGGTTTCGATAATGTTTACTTCACTTGTAATCTTGTGCTCTTTGAGCACTTCGTGGAAGCGTTCCTTGATCTTCAGTGCACCGGCAGAAACGCAACCGGAGCCACAGCAGATAAGGAGGTCAATACGTTTCAGAGACATTTAGTTCCTCCTGCTTTAGTCGCCGGTAGAGACAACATAATCGGAGACGACTCTGCCATTTACGATGTGCTCGACTACTACCTTTTTAACCTTGTCCGGATTCATGTTTCCATAAGTCACTTTCGGCTTGCCTTCTTCGATGAGGTCAACGACCGGTTCCATTGAGGAAAGTCCTTTTTCCCCGGTTTGGGTAACCAGAACATCGGAGAGGTTTCTTGCTGCGATCTCTTCCAGGAATGTTTTCATGACTTCACGCGCGCCCATGGCGATACCGGATGTTCCCATCCCCACCACGATTTTGATGCGCACATTTCCGCCACGAAGTTTCATATCTTCCTGGGCTTTTTCACGGATTTTCTTAAGGTCTGCCAGTGTTTTCATCAGACATCCTCCATGTTTGTATTTTGTATTCCTTCAAATAATGATTGATCGATGTATTCTATTACATCGGGATAAGTCAGCGGGATCTCACCCAATTCTTCACGGATGGCTTTGGTATCAAAGTGAAAGACCTGCTCATGGTTCTTGTCGCGGTAGATGAGGTTGATAAAGAAATCAACTTCCGGATGTCCCACGATCACTCCTAAGAGGGTGTCTTTGAGATTCCCCAAGGGCATTCTATCTATGTGATCCAGCACAAAGTCTACCGTCAGGACGGTGCCAAAGCCGGGTTCGCTTGCCATCTTAAATGATCCTCCCACCAGTTCTGCATTTTGCTTAAACAGTGGAATTCCCAGTCCAACTTTCTTTTCACGTTCCTCTTTGGAAGTGTAGAAGGGATCTTGGGCTTTTTCCAAGGTGTGCGAATCCATCCCGGTGCCATCATCTTCGACGATGATACGCAGGCGGTTTTTTTGCAAGTTATTGCTTACGCGCACCTTGATATTTCTAGCTTCCGCTCTCACGGAGTTTTCGATGATATCCAGCAGGTGCAAAGAAATGTCTTGCATATCTTACTCGTAATGAGAGAGGATTTCTTTGATCTTGTCTTTGTTATCGATTCTGCCGAAGGTATCTTCCCCGATGACAAAAACGGGTGCCAGCGAGCAGGCGCCCACACAGCGCACTGCACTGAGAGTAAAGAGTCCGTTCTCAGTAGTTTCGCCCATTTCCACTCCCAATTCATCGGAAATCATCTGAATCAAGCGGGGGGCTCCTTTCACAAAGCAGGCTGTTCCAGTGCACACGTTGATCGTATATTTGCCTCGGGGCTGCATTGAGAAGAAGTTATAAAACGTGACCACGCCATATATTTTGCTGGCGGGGATGTTCATCTTTTCAGCGATAAATTCCTGAACCTCGATGGGCAGGTATCCAAAGATTTCCTGTGCAATACGCAAGATCTCGATCAGCGGATTCCGCAGATTCTTTTTCTCTTCGATTACTTCAGTTAGGCGATCATAGAGCCTATTTTTGTCTTGAGCTACGGGAGCCATAACTCCTCCTTGTATATCATTCAATTTTACTTATACTTTTATAAACCTGCCGCCTATCTTCCGAGCAGCGAGCAGGATCTCTTTGGCCGTGGGCTCTTGGGAATATATCATGCAAGAACCGTGCCTAAGATCTGCCAGATAATGTGCATCACTGGCTCTGATAAAGCTTTTGTCTGCCATCTGTGGATGTTCGACAAGATACTTTTTCAGATCCAATCCTGCAGTGATCCCCAAGATCTCAAACTCCGGGAATGGGGGCAAAAACCCCAGCTGGGAGATCACACTGTTTACTCCGGCATCGATATGAGCCGGTATTGCCAGTCCGCCATAAGCCTCAATCTCTTGAACGACCGTGGCGAGATCCCAAGTGCTGGAATTTATCAAAGCCCTTGGTTCCACTCTTAAAATGTTCTCATTTTCGTCAATGATTACTTGATCACCAAAAAAGTCAGGATCGTTCTTTAGGGGAAGAAGTGACTCATAGAGTTCTCTATCAAAGCATTGAGCATCGTCAGGGTTATCAAAATATGCCAAGATATGGATCTCCTCGACGCTCTGAACTTCCACTCCCCAGGTGAAGCTCAGACCGTTTTTGGCAGCTACCGCAGCATATGCGGGACAATTTGCCATACTATTGTGATCGGTGATGGCAAACCACTGTATCCCAATCTGCTTTAGCTCTTTGACCAGAGCCGAGGGCGACATCTCCAACCCCCCACAGGGCGACAACACGCTATGGATGTGCAGATCAGCGCGATAGCTGCGCATTGGCCTGCCTACTAGTTTTTGAGCAGCTTATACAAGATGCCGGCAAGAGTGAAAGTATCGTGTGGACTGCTGATCAGGCAGATGCCTTCTTCGAGAGCTTTGTCACAGACGGCGTCATCCGGCTGATTAGCTTTGGAAAAGACGATTGCCGGCACTCCGGTCATGGAGGCCACTGCGATTACATTCAGGTGTTTCATGATGGTGATCCATGCTTGATCCGGTTTTGCAGAGCCCATCACATCGCTGAGCATGTCGGACACATATGCTCCGGAGATCTCGATGTTCTCGGGATCCAGAGCCGGGGTGTGGTTTTTACCGTCTATTGCGGCCAGAAATACTGATAGTTTCATGATCTTTATCCTTGGTTCTTATTATTCATCTTCATCCGCAGGGCAATTGCGTTTTAGCACCACACAGTCGTCTAGGGATGCTTTGCCGAGCACTATATCTTCTGCCAAAGCATAGCATGTGGGGCTGCCGCAGGCACTGCAGTTCAAGCCGGGAAGCATCGTCAAAAACTCGTTGATCTTCTTCATCTTCTTAATAGCTTTTTTGATGTCCTTATCCAGCTCCATGATTGGCCGGGGAGATAGCGGAGAAACGCTGAATTCTCCCTCAGAGTGCAGCTTTTCGAGCTCTTCCACATGGATGGGCTTGTCCTCACCTTCCTTGCTCATCTTTTTGATGCGACTCATTGCCACAAATGGGTTTTCCACGTTCAGACATCCGCCCACACAGCCATTTGTACAGCTACGCAGCACGATGTAATCATATTGATCCAGATAGTGATCTTCGACCCTGGACAGGATATCCATGACATTGTCGATGCCATTGACTGATAGTGCTCGGATATCATCCGTATCTACCAATTCTGCCTGCACGCCCGATAGCGCCCAGGTGAGTCCATGGGGATATGTGTCGATCTCTTCGGGGTGGTTTTGGATATCTTTGAGGATCTCACGCACTTTACCATAGATCATCCCCGTGGAAAAAGCGCCATCCTGCAGATGCTTATAAGCCCCTTCGGGTTGATGAACCGCGGTCACGTGGGCGACACATGGCACGATGAGGAAGATGCCAATCTCTTCATCCGTCAGATTCTTTTCTTGGGAGATCTTTTCTCGGAGATAGCGGGTCAAGATGCTCATAGGCGCTTCTTGGTGCAATATATTCGGCAAAAGTGACGGATACTTGACCTGGATGAGCCGCACGACCGCCGGGCAATTGCTGCTTAGGATCGGGCGCTTATCTCGGTTTTTGCGAATGTATTCACGAATGATCGAAATCATGAAGTCCGTCACCATTGCTTCCTCTGAAACCTCGTCAAAACCGAGCCTTAGAACGGCTAGCTTTGCTGCGGAATAGCTAACGTCTTCAGTGAATTGCCCGAAGAAACTCGACGAGATAATCGCCACGTTGTACTTAAATTTCTGGGTGATATCCAAAGGATCGCTGGAAGGGATAATGGCGTGAAACTCACATGCCGTGACGCAATTGCCACAGTCCACACAGCGATTTGGATCTATATATGCCTTTCTGTCGCGCACTCGGATGGCTTCTGTGGGACACACTCGCACACATGCCGTGCAGCCGGTGCAGTTATCCTCCAGGATCTGAATTGCGTGAAAGTATTTGCTACCTTTTTTGTTCATATCTCTTATGAAAAGTAAATAAAGAATTCCAGAACTGTGGGATTTCCTTTGGCGGAAACAATATGCATTGCATCACTATTCTTTTTGATGTTTGGAAGTCCGAGCCCGGCTCCAAAGCCAAGCTCACGCACGAGATCATCCGCTGTGGAATATCCCGGAACCATCGCTTGGTCTATGTCTTCAATCCCCGGTCCTTCATCTTGAAAGCGGATGTGGATCAGCTCATCATAGACGGCACTATGCATGATTCCGCCTTTGGAGTGGGCTGCCACATTGATCTCAGCTTCATATGATGCCACTGCGATTCGGCGCAGTATTTCGGAATTCACGCCCAGTCTTTTGAGCAGATTTTTCAGCTCCGAAGAGCCCTTACCGGCTGTGTTAAAATCCTTTTCAGGAATCTCAAATTCCAGATCTACCTCTGCCTCAGATTTTTTGGATCGGAAGCCGTCTATGCGCTCTTCAAACCCTTCAGCTATATACCAATATTCTGCCATAAGTCTTTAAATCTTGCAGCTACGCAGACCGGCATTGTAGAGCAGTCCGCTGCAGCGATAGAGGGTGAACTTTGTGCTGATGATTGGCAAGCCTCGCTCAGAAGCCATGTCGATCACATCTTGCAAGGGTTTCTTGCCACGCACAAAGACGATGCCGGATAGATCAATCATGTCGCTAAGGCGAATCACCTGATTGTTTGTCAGCCCGGTTAAAAGTAAAGTAGGTTCTTTGGTACACATCAAAATATCAGAAATCATGTCCGAGGCAAAGGCGCACGGAACCTCTCTGTCCAGATCTGCATCGGGGTATAGAACTTCCCCTTCCAGCAGGTTTGCGATATCTCTTAGAGTCATTGAGTCACACCTAATTATTAGTTAATAGCAAAGTCAGAAATTTCTTTATATCAGTCAAGCGAAAAGTTCAAAACAAGTGCTTGTTAGTTTTGGCTTTAGCTAATTAGGAATGATTATCACTCGCAAATCACCCCTCCATGCCCATCACAAGGGCGGTTTAAGAGGCTCTCCCTCTATCAGTCGGAGTATCAGTCGCATTGATAAAATTGTTCTATCAACGAATATTATGAATCTGATTAAAAGGTTTTTCTAGATGCAAGGTGGGGCTCACAAGCCGAGATGAAGGACGATTTTTGCATTTTCCCCAAATGCCGTAAGTCCTTATTTTCTCACCGCTTGCACGCTCGACCGGTGAGCGAGGGGTGAGGGAGGCATGAGCGCGCCCTATTTTGCAAGCACTTAGCGATGCGAAAATCGGGCTTTCCGGGTAAAATTCAGTGCGTTCTCAAGGATTAGGTTGATACTCAATAATTAGTTTGACAAAACATTGAATCAGCTGTTTAGAATCTATTTCCACTGATATTTTCCCAAAGTTCCGCGGATCGCGTAGAAGATAAACTGCAGGGGAAACACAAAGATCTGCGGGAAATATAGAATCCCGATATGGGTCTTTTTGACCATCGCCAGATGGCTTTGAGATAGGTGCAATTCCAGCAGGAACTTTGACATAATCATGCTAAGCAGAAGGATATCCCCGGCTCCGGCAAAGAGGCGGATTAACGCCGCATAGAATACTGCAAAATAAATGAACGTGAATGCTGAAAGAGCTTTGACATGCGGCGGATGGTGTTTAAACTTTGAAGCTCGGCGGATATTCTTGTTGTATCGCTTTTTAAGATCCTTGCCCTCAAAGCAATCCACTTGCATCGCCGGGGATGGATTGTAGATCGCCTTGCGGATATGCGGCATCATCTTGATGAGTAGAAGGTCGTCGTCGCCGCTGGGGATATGGCTGATGCCTTCAAAGCCGCCCGACATCTCAAAGAGTGACTTGCGATAGACCATATTGCACGCCACTGATGTAATGGGTTTTTTCCAGCCGATTCCCGCTGCACCAAGGGCATAGTAAATGCTGCGCTCAAAGTTGTTTAGGCTCAGATCAGCATCGCCCGCACTGCGATAGATTGTGGTATATCCAAGGATATAGTCCAGATCAGGCAGCATCACACGAGAGATCTCTCTGAGCCACCCGGGCGGTACTTGGCAATCCGCGTCAGTGAAGACCAGGATGTCATGTTTGGCAGCCTCAATTCCCTTTTGGATGGCGGCTTTCTTGCCGACATAGTCCTCGATCTTATCTTGAAAATCTATGACCCTGATGCCAAATTGTCCTTCCCAGTTGCGCAGGATATCCAAGCTTTCATCGGTGGAGTGGTCGTTTACAATGATGATCTCAAAATCTTCGTCAATGGGTTCCAATTGCGCCAAAGAGGTCAATAGCGCGGGTAGATTGTGGGCTTCATTTTTGGCAGCAATGATCACTGACATCGGCTCAGGATCAGCCGGAATTTGGGCTTTGGAGGGCAAGCTGCGTCTCAATCCCAGCTCAATCCAAATCAATAGTGCTAAATATATGAGGCTCAAAAGAGCGAATAAAATGCTGAAAATCAGATCAACCTCGCTTGTGTTTGCTCGATGAATCCTTCAATCTCCGGATTATCTTTCTTTAAGTCATCGATTGTTTTGCGCTGGATATCCACTTTTGTGGGAGCATCTTGTTCGATTAGCTCGAGATTCAGATGCAGTGCTTTGCCAAAGAAATCCTTGATGATTCCTTCGATGCGTTCTTTGTTTGTCTTCAGCATGCCATATTCTGTCTTGGAAGCAGTCTTGATGGTCATGGCATGTTCCTTGAGTTCCACAAGTTTTGCGTTTTGAAAAGCAAGACCGGCGGTTTTGCTGCTTTTTTTGATTCTGGTGGAGAGCGTATCCCAGTGGTCATTGAGGTTTTGGAGGCTCAGTTCCACCTTGCTAAGCCCCGGCTCCGGCTGGGGTTTTAGGACGGGTCTTTCGGTTTGCTTTGCGGGTTTTGGAGCAGTTTTTACGACAGCAGGGGCTGAGGGCGACGGGTTTGTCTTCAAGAAGCTGATGAGCTCTGAAATCTCGCTTATCTCGTCCAAGCGAGAGAGCCTGATCATCAAAGCTTCGATGAGCAGATGCGGATTGCTGCTTTGGCGAATGTCGATCTTGGTCTGCATTAATTGGCTCATGATATAAAGTAGGTCATTTTGAGCAAAGAGTCCGCCAATCTCGCTAAACATTGGCATCTCATCTTGGCTGACATCCCTGATCTGGACGTCTAGCTTGGTCAAAAGGACTATGCGTAGATATTCCAGCATATTGGCGATGAATTCCTGCAGATCTGTGCCTTCTTCAAAAATCTTGTGCAGTTCGCTGATGAGGGCTTTGGTCTCGTGGTTTTTGATCATCTGCATGAAGTCGTGGTAGATCTGATTTGGGATCATCCCAAAGATCTGGCGCACTTGCTCGATATTGATGCTATCTTGGCAATAGCTAATGGTCTGATCCATCAGGGAGAGTGCGTCACGCATTCCGCCATCAGCTTTGCGAGCAATCAGATATAGGGATTCTTCGTCAATGGTGATCTTTTCTTTGACGCAAAGATCTCGCAGCCGCTCGACGATCGAATCTACCGGGATGCGCTTGAAATCGTATCTTTGACAGCGCGAAACGATCGTGGCAATGACCTTGTGAGGCTCAGTAGTGGCAAAGATAAAGATGACATTTTCAGGCGGCTCTTCGAGGGTTTTAAGCAGAGCGTTGAAGGCGTTTTTGGAGAGCATGTGCACTTCATCGATGATGTAGATTTTGAATTTTGCCCCGCTTGCAGCATAGAGCAGCTCGCGTTGGAGCTCACGAATATCGTCTACACCGGTATTGCTGGCGCCGTCAATCTCTATCACGTCCGGAGAGACTCCGCTGGTGATCTCCACGCAGTTTGTGCATTCGTTGCAGGGCTGGGTCGTGGGTCCGGTTTCGCAATTTAAGCTTTTTGCCATAATGCGAGCCAGAGAGGTCTTGCCCACGCCGCGGGGACCCGTGAAAAGATAAGCGTGCGCAATCCTTTCGGACTTAATGGCACTTTGCAGGATCTTCGTCACATGATCCTGTGCATAAACTTCCGAGAAGTTCTGCGGCCTGTATTTGCGCGCAAGTACAATGTAGCTCATACTACCTCCATGGGACATAGTTTTGACCCTGCAGATTTAGGCAAGTAATTTCTACTGGACAAAAGCCCTGCTTCATCAGATATTGAATCTATCAAGAGATATTATGATCCTGTAAGGAGGATATTTTTCATGAAGCTTGAAGGAAAAGTGGTGATCGCACAAGGCGGAGGACCCACTGCCGTAATCAATCAATCTTTGGTCGGAGCAGCTTTGGAAGCCCGCAAGTTCTCCCAAGTTAGCCGAGTCTACGGCGCTCTGTATGGTGTGCAAGGCATAGTGAATGAGGATTTTATAGATCTTACTCAAGAAACCACTCACAATCTGGAACAGGTGGCAAACACTCCCTCCAGCGCTCTGCTCTCCACTCGTGACAAGCCAGACGAGGCATATTGCAAAGAGATCTTTAAAGTGCTCAAAGCACATGAAGTGAGATATTTCTTTTATGTAGGCGGAAATGACTCTTCCGATACCGTCCGCATCGTGAATGAGCAAGCACAAAAGGCTGAGTATGAATTTCGGGCAATTCACATTCCCAAGACCATCGACAATGATCTGGTCTTGAGTGATCACACTCCTGGCTATGGATCGGCAGCAAGATTTGTGGCTTCAGCTTTTGCCGGCGCAAATCTGGACAATCGCGCCTTGCCTGGCGTGTATATCGGAGTCGTGATGGGCAGGCATGCCGGATTCCTCACCGCTGCAGCTGCTCTGGGACAGAAGTATCCCGATGACGGACCCCACCTCATCTATATGCCGGAACGTCCTTTCAGCAGGGACAAATTTATCAAGGATGTCAAAAAGGTTTATGACCAATATGGCAGATGCGTAGTAGCCGTCTCTGAAGGCATCATCGACGAAGATGGTTTGCCGATGATCGCCAAGCTCACCAAAGACGTCGAAACCGATGCGCATGGCAACGTTCAGCTTTCCGGGACGGGGGCCTTGGGGGATCTGCTCTGCGATCTGATCCGCGATAAGCTCAAGATCAAGAGAGTTCGCAGCGATACTTTCGGATATCTGCAGCGCTCATTCCTGGGCTGCGTTTCGGATGTCGATCAGCGCGAAGCCAGAGAGGTCGGAGAACGCGCAGCGCATTATGCAATCTGGTATAATCTGGACGGATCCATATCCATCCAAAGAACCGGATACTACTCTGTGACGTATCAATTGGAAAAGCTTGAAGACATCGCCCGCAAGACTCGCTTGATGCCGGATAGCTATATCAATGCTGAAGGCAATGGTGTCACGGACGAATTCCGCTATTATCTGCGCCCACTTTTAGGTTCCGGATATCCGGTGCCCCATCGCCTCAGAGCGCCTAAGGTCGGCAAAGTCCTCTTGACGGATTCGTAAGAGAAAAGCCTTTGAATGTATCATTAAGCGTGGGTCACAGTGCCCGCGCTTAGCTTTTTTGGATGCACATTGCGCGTGGCGGCAATAGGAGCTTGCCTTCTTGCAGTTCTATTCGTTCGCTGTCGGCAAAGATAAGGCTGCCCCGCCTATCTGTGTGGGTCGTCCTATCAGAGAGATTTATCAGGCAGAATAGGCTTTCCTGATCAAGATAGCGGCGATAGATGAGCAGATCATCCTCAGATTTTATAAATGCGAAACCCCCATCTCGGAGGAGCTTTTCTCTCTTTCTGACTTGGATGAGCTCTTTGTAGAAACTACGCAGATCCACGGCTTCGGGATCTTCTTCCCAGCGCCAGTTGAAAGGGCGCCGATTGTCAGGATCCTTGCCGCCCATCATGCCGATCTCGTCGCCATAGTAGATATGCGGGATGCCGACAAAGGTCATCTGAAAGAAAACCGCTTGCTTTAAGCGCTGTCCATCCTCCTTGGCAATCTGGAGAATCCGCTGGGTGTCGTGGCTGCCCAAGAGATTCATCATCGCCGTTGCGGCATGAGCGGGATACTCAGCCAAGCCCTCTTCGATCCGCGAGCAAAACTGCTCTTTGGAGATGAGATCCTGAAGGAGGAATTCGATCACAGGGTTTTTGAAATAGGCATAGTTCATCACGGAATCAAAATAGCGTGGATCGATCCAATCCTTGGCGTTTTGCCATATCTCCCCCACCAACCAAGCGTCCCGGCGGATGCTTTTGATCCTCTGCCGAAAGAGCTGCCAAAACCACCACGGCACTTCATCAGGAACATCAAGGCGAAATCCGTCGATGCCAATCTCACCGATCCACCATGAAGCCGCATCGAGAATGTGATCTACCAGATCCCAATTGACATCGGCATGTCTGATATCGCGAATGTAGTTTTCCAAAGGGTGCTGGCGGGCAAGATCATAGTTGAGATCCGGCATATCTTTGATGCCCCACCAACATTGATAGTATTCACGCGGCTTGAAGTCCTCCGGAAGGGGATCGGGTAGCGGCCATTTGTGCCAGTCATACCAGTGCCAATAGGGAGAATCCTTACCTTTTTTGACGGTGTCACGAAAGGCCCAAAAGCTCTCTCCGCTGTGGTTGAAAGCAACGTCCAAGATCACTCTGATCCCGCGAGAGTGCGCTTCGTCCACCAATTCTTTTAGCTCTTCATCAGTGCCGAAATGAGGATCTACGCGCTTGAAATCCGCTGCATCATACTTGTGATTTGATTTGGCTTCCCATAGCGGATTGAAGTAGATCAGGTTAATGCCAAGATCCTGAAGATAATCCAGCTTTGCTCCGACCCCGGCAATATCGCCGCCGTAGAAACTCCACCAATCCGGCGTTCCCTCCGGCTGATAGGGGCTTTGCTTTAGCGAATCTATCTCATACCAGTCGTCGACAAAGTGATAATACTCTTGATTTGGAGACAGCATAGCGCTCTCGGGGGGAGGCTGCCGGGAACCTTCATAATAGGACTCCGAGAAGTCTTGATCGTTGCTGGGGTCTCCATTGTAAAAGCGATCCATGAAGATCTGGTAGATAACGGCACTTTCCAGCCAGTCCGGAATCTCAAAGACGGCTGTGTCGCGCGGGTCTATCTGCAGCTTACGCATCGAGGAGGGGGCTTCGGAAAAGCCATCTGCATATAGATGGTGCTGCTTGCCTTTATGCTTGACCAAGAGCCAAAAGCTGAGAAGATCTGAGATCTTAAGATCTATGTGCCAGACATAGTGCTCCCTCCCCTCCCCCACCGGGTTAAGCGGCAATTCTTCTTCATCGGTGCACAAAGTGATGCTGTCAGCGAGATCCGTATACCACAAAAAGCGCAACTCGATCAGCCCTTCCTGCGGACGCGCCAGGCGGATGTGAGAGAAGCCGCCCTGCTCTTTGTAGCGAGCAAGAGCTTCATCTATTGTGCTGAGTTTGTGCCGTTCTTCCACCGTGATAATGGAGTTTAGCCCGCCATAGGGATCCGGCTCTGTGTCGGGATTTGAGGGATCAAGCTGCCATTCTCCATTGATGATGAACTTATAGCGATATCTGCCCGGCTTCAGATCCGTCTCATAAAGATACAAGCCATCATGATCCACCAAGGGATAGATCTTCCACTCGGTGAAGTCTCCTGCAATGCCGACCTCATAGTCGCCGGCGGTCAAGGGCTGATAGCTAAAGCGGATGGTCATTTGCTGCTCGTTTTCTTCTTCCGGCTTGCTCGCTTGGCTTTGGAGGGTTTAGGCTGCTGAGCGATCTCCCTGCTATAGTGCACCTTGAGGAAATCACCGGTGGCGCTTTGGCTGCACTTCATGATCTCTTCGGGTGTTCCTTGAGCAAGGATTTTCCCGCCTTCTGCTCCTCCTTCCGGACCTAGGTCTATCACCCAGTCTGCGGATTTTATCACATCCAGATTGTGCTCGATTACCAAGACGGTATTGCCCATCCGCACGAGCTTCTTAAGCACTTTGAGCAGTTTGTTGATGTCGTCAAAGTGCAAGCCCGTGGTCGGTTCATCCAAGAGATAGAGAGTCGATCCCGTGGAGGGACGGCTGAGCTCTCTGGAAAGCTTGATACGTTGAGCCTCCCCGCCTGAAAGCGTGGTGGATGGTTGTCCAAGCTTGATGTAGTCCAGCCCCACCTCGTGAAGGGTCTTCAGCTTGTTTTTGATGGTTGGGATTGCATCGAAGAATTCAATGGCTTCTTGCACGTCCATATCCAGAACTTCAGCGATATTCTTGCCTTTATAGCGGATATTGAGGGTTTCATGGTTGTAGCGTTTGCCTTTGCACACTTCGCAGCTCACGTAGATATCTGCCATGAAGTGCATCTCAATCTGCCTGACGCCGGCTCCTTGGCAAGCCTCGCACCTGCCGCCTTTGACGTTGAAGGAAAAGCGTCCCGGTTTATAGCCTCGCAGCTTGGAAGCGGGAAGCTCGGCGAAGAGGTTGCGGATGGGATCAAAGAGCTTGATATAGGTGCAGGGATTGCTTCTTGGTGTCCTGCCGATGGGCTGTTGATCGATGCTGATCACCTTGTCGATATGCTCGATGCCGTTGATCTCTTTGACGGCGCCAACCTTTTGATTTGAGCGGAAGAATTGATTGTGCAGATATGGTGAAAGGGTCTGATTGATGAGCGAGCTCTTGCCGCTTCCTGAGACGCCGGAGATGCAAATAAAGGTTCCCAAGGGAAGATCCACATCGATGTCTTTGAGATTGTTGTGCTTTGCCCCTCTGATGCCGATGACTCTTTGGTCTGTCTTGATTCTCTCTTCGGGGATCGGGATACACATTCTGCCGGATAGGTAGGCCCCGGTAAGAGAATCGGGATTGGCCTTAATATCGTCGATCATTCCTTGTGCCACGATCCTGCCGCCGTGGATACCTGCTCCGGGTCCAAAATCCACGATTTGATCGGCGCATCTCATGGTGTCTTCATCGTGTTCCACCACGATCACTGAGTTTCCGAGATCCCGCAGCTGTTGCAGCATGCTCACCAAGCGGGCATTATCCCGTTGATGCAGCCCGATCGAGGGTTCATCTAGGATATACATCACGCCGACCAATTGGCTTCCGATCTGGCTTGCCAATCTGATGCGTTGAGCTTCTCCGCCTGATAGAGTGGGCGAGCGTCGATCCAGCGCGAGATAGTGCAGACCGACGGAGTTTAGGAATCCCAAGCGAGCGCAGATCTCTTTGAGCACTTCTTTGGCGATGATCTCTTTGCTGCCGCTGAGTTTGAGCGACTCAAAGAAATCCAGTGCTTCACGAACGCTCATGGAGGTGATCTCACCGATGTTTTTGCCATCGATTCTGACCGCCAATGATGATGGCTTCAATCTGCTCCCCCCGCAATCCGAGCAATCCTTGTCGCTGATAAACTGCATATAATGGCGGCGCATATCCTCCGATTCGGTCTCATGCATGCGTCGTTTGAGCTGGGGAATGATGCCTTCAAAGCGTGCTGAATAGCTGCCACTACCTCTGGAATTTTGCCACGCCATCTTAAACTTCCGCCCTTTTGAACCGTTTAAGATCAATTGCTTGACGATATCCGGAAGCTCATACCACGGTGTGAAAAGCGAGAAGTCATAGGCTTTTGCCAGATTCTCGACCATCTGAAGAGTCCAGCTATCCTTTTTGGCAGCAAGATTTCCCCATGGCACGACCGCTCCATCCATGATGGATCGCTCCGGATCCGGCACCACGAGATCGGGATCAAACTCCAGCTTATAGCCCAAGCCGTTGCAAGAAGGGCAAGCGCCGATGGGGCTATTGAAGGAAAAGCTCTGCGGGCTCAGCTCCTCATAGCCGATGCTGCATTTGGCACAAGAATTTTGCACAGACAAGAGATCTTCTTCCTTGCTATCGGGATAATCGATCTTTATGACGGAATCCGTGAGCTTGAGCGCCAATTCGAGTGAATCCACCATCCTGCTTTGCACGCCTTCTTTGATGACCAAACGATCCACGATCACGTCGATATTGTGCTTGCTCTTTTTGTCCAGGACGATGTCTTCATCAAGACTGCGCGCCACACTATTGATCATAACGCGGACAAAGCCTTCGCTGCGCAGCTGTTCAAGCTCCTCTTTGTGTTCTCCCTTGCGGTTTTGAACGATGGGAGCAAGGATCTGCAAGCGGGTTCCCTCGGGATTTTGCATGAGGTGCTCGACCATCTGGTCGACAGTCTCGGAGCCGACCGGATCCCCGCATTGATGGCAATATTGCTGGCCGATGCGAGCATAGAGCACTCGCAAATAGTCATAGATCTCAGTGACCGTCCCGACGGTTGAGCGTGGGTTCTTGCTGCCGGCTTTTTGTTCGATGGAGATCGCAGGAGAGAGCCCTTCGATATAGTCCACTTTGGGTTTCTCCATCTGTCCCAAAAATTGCCGTGCATAGGCAGATAGGGATTCCACATAGCGTCTTTGTCCTTCGGCGTAGAGAGTATCAAATGCCAAGGAGCTTTTACCGCTCCCAGAAACCCCGGTAAACACCACCAGCTTGTTACGTGGAATGGACAAATCGATGTCTTTTAGATTATGCTCGGAAGCACCTTTGATCACGATATCTGTCTTCAATTTTAACTCCTCAATGAGTTCACAAAATTCGATGCGCATAGTTTGTCAAATGAAAAGCAATGATAACTCTTGGTTCTGCTGCTAATGCCCTTGATTCCTCAATCTACTTGACAGGATATGCCCGTTTGTATTCGTTGACTATAACACACAGGGGTGCTGGATCAAGACGATCCGGCTGAGATTAGACCCTTCGAACCTGATCCGGGTAATGCCGGCGTAGGAAAACCTACAATTCCTCATCGAAGGCCAGATTTCTTCCCCCCTGAATATTAACCTAAGGGGAACAAAAATGGAAAAAGACATTTCCACAGCCATCCTGAGTGCATGGACTCAGAAACTACACACTGCCATCCAATCCGATGTAATCATCACAGGTGCCGGTCCCTCCGGCTTGATCTGTGCAGCAGAGCTTTCCCGCCATGGATACAAGGTAAGCCTCATCGAACATAAGCTCGCTCCCGGAGGAGGGATGTGGGGCGGTGCAATGCTTTTTAATGAGATTGTAGTGCAAGAAAACGCGTTGCATCTTTTGGAAGCAAATGGGATCGCCTACAAATCTGCCGCAGGAGGTCTCTATACTGCCGATTCCTGTGAAGCCACTGCCGCGCTCATCTATCAAGCCTGTCACAATGGCGCTATGATCTTCAATTCCGTATGTGTCGAAGATCTGGTGATTTGCGAAAACCGCGTGACAGGAGTTGTGATAAACTGGGCTCCTGTCCTTGAGAGCCGCATGCACGTAGATCCCCTGTGCCTAGAGGCGAAAGCAGTCTTGGATGCCACCGGACACCCCTGCGAAGTAGTGAAGATTCTCACCCAAAAGAATCACTTCAGGCTTTCCGATGGCAAAGAGGACATCCTCTATGAACGCTCCATGAATGCTGCTTTAGGCGAAAAGGCAGCAGTGGATTATACCGCTGAGGTCTTCCCGGGGCTCTTTGTGAGTGGCATGGCTGCTTGCGGAGTGAGTGGAAGCAACCGCATGGGCCCGATCTTTGGCGGAATGCTGCTTTCCGGGATGAAGGCAGCAAGGCTGATCGCGGACATGCTGGAAGGCAGATAATGCAGGATTTTGGCTTATACATCGTCGTCACCAATCCCGCCTTGGGACATCGCCGTTTCACCGAGATCTGTGTGGAAGAAGAGCTTGAAATGATCCAGCTTCGGGAGAAGAAACTGACGGACAACGTGCTTCTTGAGATTGCCAAAGACATGCGCGCAATCACCAAAGGCAGCAAGACCCGCTTTGTGATCAATGATCGAGCGGATCTTGCCATGCTCTGTGAGGCTGATGGATTACACCTGGGTCAGGATGATCTGCCCTGGCGTGAAATCCGCAGCCATTGGAAAGGCATCTTGGGCGTGTCCACTCACAATATGAATCAGGCTCTTGATGTCCAAAATAGCCCACAATTGCCGGATTATATGAGCTTTGGTCCGATCTATCCCACTGTCGCAAAAGAGATCCCCGATCCCGCGGTGGGAACCAAGCTACTCAGCGAAATCCTGAAGATCCAAAGATGCCCTATTCTAGCGATCGGGGGAATCTTTGTGGACAATCTGGACAAGATCACAGGCTGCGGAGCAAAAAACGTGGCAATGATCCGGCAATTTTGCGAACTAACCGACGAAAGCGAGCTGCGAGACAAGATCAGATATGTCTCGCAGGCATTAAAGGAGGAAAAATGACACAGCTTTCACAAGCCCAAAAAGGGATAATAACAGAAGAAATGCGTCGTGTGGCAAAGCACGAAAAGATAGACCCGGAAAGCCTCAGAGACTTGATCTCTCGCGGGAAAGTGGTGATTCCCTCAAACACAAGCGGACACGCCAAAGCCATCGGAATCGGCAAAGGAATGAGCGTGAAAATCAATGCCAATATCGGCTGCTCGGATATGGGCAGCTCTTTGGATGATGAGCTTATGAAACTAGATATCTGCCGAGAATACAAAGCAGATAGCGTGATGGATCTCTCCACAGGAAAGCACCTTGATGAGATCCGCCGTAGGATGAGAGAAAACACCGATCTGATCCTGGGCACAGTCCCGATCTACGCCGTCGCTGCCAAACTCGAAGAGAGATCCAAGAGTATCATGGATTTTGAACCCGAAATGCTTTTTGATGAGATTGAGCACCAAGCGGAACAAGGGGTGGATTTTATCACTGTGCATGCGGGCATCAATCGCTATTCACTTCAGTGTCACCTGAAGGACAAGCGAGCTCTGGGAATCGTGAGCAGGGGTGGCAGCCTCCTCAAACGCTGGATCTTGCACAAAAACGCTGAAAATCCTCTCTACGAAGATTTCGATCGCCTGCTTAAGATCTGTTATAAACACGATCTCTGCCTGAGCTTGGGAGATGGATTTCGCCCGGGAGCTCTCGTTGATGCCACTGATGGCAGCCAGATTGCCGAGCTCATCGTGCTCGCCGAGCTTGCCAAACGCGCACGCAAAGAAGGAGTACAAGTGATGATCGAAGGCCCCGGACACGTCCCGCTTAACGAGATCGCTGCAAATGTCCAATTGCAAAAAAGTCTCTGTGATGATGCTCCATTCTATGTCTTGGGACCGCTTCCTACTGATATCGCCTGCGGATACGATCATATAGCCGGAGCCATTGGAGCTGCTCTAGCCGCTTGGCAAGGCGCTGACTTCCTCTGCTATGTGACTCCCGCTGAGCATCTCTGTCTGCCGGATCAGGAGGACGTTAAACAGGGCATCATTGCCAGCAAAATCGCTGCGCACATCGCGGACATCGCAAAAGGTCATCCCGGGGCTCGTGAGATTGACGACGCCATGGCGACCGCAAGACGCGCCATGGATTGGGAAAAGATCTTCTCCTATAGCCTTGATCCCGAACTCAGCAAAAAACGTAAATCCGAGACTTCGATGGATGCAAAGGATCACTGCAGCATGTGCGGAAATCTCTGCGCTATCAAGACGGACAAAGCCAGTGAATAGCAGAATCCTATCAATCGCGGCTCTAGACAGCAGCGGCGGTGCCGGGCTCAATCAAGACATCAGGGTTGCAGCTCTTTTGGGACACCGGATTCATAGCTGTCCGAGCGGATTTAGTATTCAAAGTTCTAGAGGGGTGGAGGATATCCACCCCTTTGATAACAAGACATTTGAGCTGTATCTTACAAAGACTCTGGCTGATGCTCAACCACGGTTTATAAAGATCGGAGCCTTATGCTCGGCTTCTCAGATTCCCATTTTATGCAAAACGCTCAAAGCATATAACAATGCCGAGATCCTCGTTGACCCGGTTTTTAGCCCCAGCAAGGGCAAGAGCTTCATCAAAGAAGCTGAGTTATATCTCCCGCTTTTGGAAATCGCCACATACCTGAGCCCAAACCTTCCGGAGATTGCCAGGCTTTCAAAACAACTGATTGACTCCCATCAAACTGCCCTTGAAGCGGCAAAACAGCTTGCAAAGAAGTTTGAGATCGATATCCTACTCAAAGGCGGACATCTAAAGCTTGACCCCATCCCGGAAAGCTATGTCACGCCAAACGATGTTCAAACTCACTATATGCCCAAAAGACTCTGGGCATATCGTCACGGAACCGGTTGCGCTCTCGGAATGGCTTTTATCTGTCATCTTGCCCAAGGCTTCAGAGCTCCGGAAGCATTTTTCAAAGCATCCGCTTGGGTGATGAACTTTTTTGACAGCCTCAATAGCGAGAGCTCGTAGGGCATAATATCAAGATGACAGCCTGGAGTTTGCTTCCCCGGTTCAGATTTGTTTGGATTTTCCGCAAAAGCCGTAAGTCCTTATCTTCTCATCCCTTGCTTACTCGACCGGTGAGCGACTGGTGAGGGAGGCATGAGGAGGCCTGCAAAATAGAGACTTATGACGATCAATAATGGGAAAAATTCAAGCTTAGGATGGCAAAGATGTCTTCAGCACAGATAGCAGTGTTTCTATAAAAACAGTCTTCAATTTCAAATGAAAAGCGAGATCACCGAGGGGCAATCTCGCTTCTCTTATATATGTGTTTGGGTAATCTTATTGCAGTTCCGACCAGATTTTGTTGATCAGAGATTTGGCATGAGTCTCTTCCATGTATGACAGCGGGAAGGAGAAGATATATGCCCTGGATCCATTAGCATTTACTTTACGGGTTCCGATCACTTTTCCATTGAGATTGTTGTATTGAGTCTCATTGGGAGGGAAGGGAGTGTAATCCATTGATTTGGGTCCGTAGCTATAGATCGCTTCACCGGTGATATTTGGAACATCTCCAATGAGTCTGTGATAAGCCACAGAGGAGAAGCCATGAAAGTTCTCGACCAGCGGGTTGAAGCTGTTGTGTCCGGTTCCGGACGGATGATTTGAATACTGAAGATCAATGCTCGGAAATCCGCTGAGTCCCACTGCAGAGTGGAAGAAAGGTCCTTGAGCGGGGTTTGCAGGACCGGCTGTCATGGTGGGTTGCATCGGCAGGCCGAGAAGTTCCAGCATGGTAAATCCGCGTTTGGTGGCCAAGTCTGTGCTCTTGGATGCGAATTGAGATGTGTGGGATATCACCAAGTTTCCACCCTTGCGCAGATATAGTGAAAGACCATCGATTTCATCTTCGATAGTCCCGCCACGGGCAGGGTTGTCTGCGTGATAGATCACCATCTTATAGTTTTGGAGATCCGAGAACGCCAAGTGGCGACCGCGGATATCGCGATATGTTCTGTTTCCGGCCTCTGTGCCATTGTACTTCACAAAATCTACGTTGGATAAATCTTCAGTCATATGAGCATATTTTGTGTTTACGACTTCTTCCGGAGAGCTATTTTGGTCATGCGGATCATCATCGATGATGAGCACACCGCTTCTTTGTGAAGCAGCTTTGTAGGGCACTACGTTGAAAACAATCTGTGCCGGATACAAGGAGACTTCGTCCTGACTATCCACGCAGCGAACTGTGAAGACGTGTTCGCCGGGGGTCAATTGGTTGCCGGTCAGCACGATTGATTGTCTGAGCGGAGAATACAGGGGCAATCTCAGCCACTGGGTGCCGTCGTCATCGGTATGAATGCTTTCGGCAAAAGGCGGGAAGTAGTAGGGCTCATCATCATAGCGAATATCAAAGTGAGTGATCTCACCGAAGTAGTTTTCACCACCGGCATATCCGGTTTCCGGATTGGGCTCACTGAGCACGGTGTCCACTTTCTTTTCATAGGGATTATCCAGAGGATAGGAGATGGTTCCGGTGCTTTCTTCTTTGCCATATTCACCCCACCAGCCCCAGCGCATGTAGACCTTGAGGTTTTCGCTGTGAACGACGGTGTAGCGATTTTCCATATCCTTGGAAAGAGGAGCTGCAAAAAGCTGTTCTCCACCTTCAATTGAGAAAGGAAGATCTTCAGGGGTGGAGTCATCATGTCTGTCTTCAAAATGATTTCTGCCTAGGGCGAGAATCTTCTGGTTATAAAGCTGGGTCCGAGGATGGAATCCGGGTTTGACCTTGAAGAGGACGGGATCAGTAGTGGCCACTTCAGAAACGACGCCTGCCAGGTCTGTGACTCGAGCTTCGATCCTGGTGGTGGTATTGCTTGTGCCGTTTTCATAGTCATAATCAAGCGCAGGATTGGTTCTGCGGGTGAGCTTGTACTCATTGAGGTGCTCTTGATTTTCTGTGGAGAACCACTCAGTCAAGGTTCCGGGAACGATGTCTCCGGAATCGTCATAGACTTTCATCATGCGAAATTCGTACGTAAAGGGAATGGCGTCGACGATCATTCCGGCACTATCAGGATAGCGCATGGAGAAGCGCAGTGTGATTCCGCTGCCGACATCGCCCCCATTGGGATTTCCCTTTGTGGTGCTAACGGAGCAGATCGGTTTGACGGAATTTGTGCGGAACTTGCGCCAAGCGGGAATAGGTGTCACAGCTCCGCGATTGTCCATCGCCACTACTTCAAAGTAGGAAAGCGTGGGCATGGGCTCACCGGTCTCATCAGCAGCCGGGAAATTGATCACAGCATACTTTTGATTTGTCCAGATGGTGCGATCCGTCTCGGGGTCGTCGAGTGACATGTTCTGATCAGCGCTTGGCAGATAGTGCATTACCCAACCCTCTCCGAGATTGCTGAGCATCTCATCAGGGATCAAGCCATCATCAGCGGTGGCAATATATTGATAGCCAGGGGTGGCAATGGGCTGACGGTCTTCGTCCAAAACGCGGAATGCGTATCCGGTGATGATTCCATCCGGATCTGTCGCATGCCAGAATATTCTTTGTTGAAATGTGAATTCTACATCTGTAGTATCGATATTGCTGGGGACGCTATCATATGTCCAGCCCTCAAATGAGGTAATGGAAATCGAGGGAAGCTGATTCTCAAATCTGCTTCCGGACTTTCCACAGCCGGTGACAAACAATGCAGCCACTGCAAGTATCAAGATGATTGCCAAGAGTTTGGAACTCTTATTACTCATCGGTCCTCCCAAACATCAGATTATTATTTCTTTTGGTTTTCACGAAAAATCATGTTGATATATTCGTCAATACTTTTATTTATCTTTTCTGTGATAAGATTCGCTTTTACGAGATTCAGGTATAGCAAACTAGTGGTGATCCGCCCTATTCCTCCGGGAACGGGAGTAATCGCCAAAGCTTTGTCATAGCAGGCCTTGTAGTCTATATCTCCGACATACCCGACACTGCCGTCGTCCATCTTCTTTTCGTTGATGCCGACGTCGATAAGAATCGCATCTTCTTTGATCATATCGGCTCCAACAAACTCCGCTTTTCCGATCGCCGCAATCAGTATATCAGCCTTTTGGCAGATGGCGGCGAGATTCTGAGTCCGACTGTGGCAGACAGTTACGGTCGCGTTTGCGGAGTCTCTCTTCCACAACAGCATATTTGCCAAAGGTTTGCCCACCACATTTGAGCGTCCCAAAATCACCAGATTCTTGCCCATAGGATCGATCTGGTAGTATTTGAGCGTATAATATACTGCTGCCGGTGTGTTTGGTAAAAAGCCATCCTCTTCCATGAGTATCTTTCCCAGATTCAGAGGATGTAAGGCATCAATATCCTTATCCGGATTGATCTGCATATTGACCGCGGTATCATCCATGGATTTTGGAAGGGGTTTTTGCAGCATTATCCCATGAACGGCCGGATCGGAGTTTGCTGCGTTGATGGTAGCTATGAGTTCGCTCTGAGTGCAATCAGCAGCTAGTGTCACCAGCTCGGCTTGGCATCCCAAACGCCCGGCGGTGGTGATGATGCTCTGGACATAATATGATGAAGCGGGGTCGTCCCCCACTTGGATCAAAAGCATTTTGGGCTTGAGATTGTGCTCGGCAATCAGGGCTTTTGAGACCTTATTGATCGCCAAAGCGATGGGTTTTCCTTTTAGTTCTTTCTGCATTATAGCTCCACGGGAATTCTGATGCGTTCGATCTTGATAGCCCGATGTGAGATGGGGTCGGTCTCGATGAACACAGCGTTTATCATCAGTCCGCGCTCTGAGGTTTCATAACGGCGAGGAACTGAGCTTTTAAACTTTTCTAGGATGATCTCTTTTTTGACACCGATCACGCTCTCGTGCGCTCCGGTCATGCCCACATCCGTAAGATATGCCGTCCCTTGTGGTAAGATCTCTTCATCGGCGGTCTGGATATGGGTATGGGTGCCGATCATGGCGCTCGCTCGTCCATCCAGATGCCAGCCCAGAGCCCTGGTTTCAGCGGTCGATTCCGCGTGAAAATCCACAAGCAGGGGAGCATCCTTTTGCCAGTTTTCCCAAAAAGAGTCGAAAGCGGTGAAAGGCGAATCGCACGGAGGCATATAGACTTGGCCAGTGAGGCATACAATGCCCAGTCTGAGATCTTCCTTTCTGGCGATAAACAAGGACGCGCCTGGGGCAGCAGCAGGATAGTTCATTGGTTTGACTATCCGAAACTCTCGTGAGATAAAATCCAAGGACTCTTCTCTGTCCCAAAGATGATTCCCGCTGGTCACAGCATCTACGCCGGCGCCAAACAAGGGCTTGAGGGTCTTTTCGGTGACGCCCCTGCCATCGGCAAGGTTTTCGGCATTTACTACCACAAAATCGCTGCTATAGCGGTTTCTGAGTGATGGCAATTGCCGGTGCAGAGCCATCCGCCCCGGCTTACCAAAGATGTCACCGAAAAAAAGAACTTTCATTACTTAGCCATGGCTATCTGTCTGGTTTCGCGAATAACGGTCACCTTGATCTGACCGGGATATTGCACTTGCTTTTCGATGGAAGCGGCGATCTCAGAAGCCAAAAGCGGTGTCTGTGCTTCTTCGATCGTGGTGGGCTCGACTATGATGCGTAGCTCACGACCGGCTTGGATGGCGTATGATTTGTTCACGCCGTCGACACTGTTTGCGATCTCTTCGAGTTTTGCAAGACGCTGCATATAGGTTTCCAGCATTTCGCGACGTGCGCCAGGTCTGGCTCCGGAAATTGCGTCTGACGCCTGCACCAAAGCAGCATAGACCGAGATGGCCTCGACCTCTTCGTGGTGAGATTCGATAGCGTTTACGATCAGCTTCCCTTCGCCATTCTTACGTGCCAGGTTTGCGCCGATAATCGCGTGAGTGCCGTCAAATTCATGATCTATGGCTTTGCCAATATCGTGCAATAGTCCGGCTCTCCGCGCCACCTCCTGATCCAGATCCAGTTCTGCTGCCAAGATTCCGCAGATCCACGCAGCTTCAATGGAATGTTGTAAGACATTTTGTCCATAGGAGGTGCGGTAGTTCAAGCGCCCCAAGACTTTGATAAGATTTGGAGAGATATTGTGGATATTGGTTTCCAGCACAGCCTTCTCACCGATCTTCATCAGAGTCTCATCCATCTCTTTAGTGGTCTTAGAGATCACTTCTTCGATCCTACCGGGGTGGATCCTGCCGTCTGAGATAAGCTTCTCCAAAGACAAACGGGCAATCTCTCTGCGAACGGGATCAAAACATGAGAGCACTACTGCTTCCGGAGTATCGTCGATGATCAGATCAACTCCCGACGCCTTTTCGAAGGTGCGGATGTTTCTTCCTTCGCGACCGATGATGCGGCCTTTCATCTCATCTGAGGGCAAAGACACCACGGATACCGTGCTTTCCGACACATGGTCGACCGCCATGCGTTGAATAGCCGTGGCGAGGATCTCTGAAGCCTTCTTGTTTGCATCAAGCTTGATCTGTTCAATGGTGAGTTTGGCATCATTTGCGGCTACTTGGCGGGCTGTGGAGATCAATTCTGAGCGCAAGCGTTGAAGGGCTTCTTCCCTGCTTAGGCCGGCTACTTCAGCGAGCTTGTGCTTCTGCTGTGTAAGCAGATCTTCAGCATCTTGCTTCTTTTGATGGATCTCATCTTCTTTGCTCTTGAGCCTGCGTTCTTGTTCACTGAGGCTGTTTTCCTTTTTGTCCAGCGAGTCCAAGCGTTTGTCAAGGCTGCCCAGGCGTTCATTGTACTTCTTTTCCTGGGATCTCAGCTCGCGCTGACGTTCTTTGACTTCTTCGTCCAAGATGCGTTTTTGTTTGAACCATTCTTCTCGGGCTTCCACCAAGGCTGCTTTTTTGGCTGCTTCGGCATCGCTTTTGGCATCCTTCTTGATGTTTTCAGCGATTTCTGTGGCTTGCGCGACGACCTTGAAGGCCGAATGGCGCTTGATAAGATATATCACTAATGCCACAATGAACCCCAAAGCAAAAGCGATGGCGCTTGCAATGTATGGGTTTTGCATAATATATTCCTTACAATCTATTTATGCCTTCTAAAACGAGTTTTAGAAGAGCGAAATTAAGCGCCCGCGAGAACCGTGTATGTTTGACTTTTTACAAAGCCACTTTGCAGGTGGGAATCTACCTTGTGGGCTTTATGTATCCGAGACAAAGCCGGCGCGCACGCCACCCATGGCTCGACTCCCTTCTTATTTCTTGGCTTTTATGCAATCCATATCACGAATTCCGCAGGCATTTATCAAAAGCTGACAATGTTTTCGAGCATCTGATTCATGCGATGAAGCTCCTCTTTGAGCTCCTCATTCTCCAAGACGGCAGCTTGTAGCGCATCTTCTCTTTGAAAGCACGCCAATAGCAGCAACCTAGAGAAATCTAACTGATCATAAGTTTCAGAAAGCTCTGTTAGCTGTCTGGACAGATCCTCAGCGATTTTGTGCGTGTGGGTGGGGTCATCACTCCTGAGGCGAAAACGCCGTCCGAATATCACCACCTCAACGGATTTCATGTCTTACTCTATGTCCCCTAGCTTGGGAAAGATGTCATCAATGGTCTTGATGGCATCATCAGCAAAGGACTCTATGCCCATGAGCATCTTTTGCATCTCGTCTTGTTGGGCTTTGAGCTTCTCGTGTTCGATCTTCAAAGCGCTCAGGGCGTTGTCAGTCTCAGTATAGAGCTTGGAATAGTCTTCGACCTGAGCCAGTAGTTGCGTATTTTCTTCGTTTAGCTGAGCAAAGCTGCGCTTCAGCTCATCCAGTTCTTTTTTATCTTTCGTATATTGATCGATCAGTTTCTGCAATCTCTGCTGCAGGTTCAGCATGGGACTTTCCATTGTTACCTCATTGTAATGTCATATTTGCTTGCAAGTGTTTTTTGCACTGAATCCATGAGTCGATCAACGCGCTCATCTGTCAATGTTTTTTCTTGATCCTGCAGGATTACATGAAGGCTTAGGCTTCTAAATCCTTCAGGGATTTGCTTTGATCGATATTCATCGAAGACCTCAACGCCATTGATGAGATCCGGGTCCAGAGCCAAAATAGCCTGCTGAATCTCAGCATAGCCATAGCGCTCTGCCAGCAAAAATGATAGATCTCGCGTGACTGACGGTAAGCGGGGAATGTCTTGATACACAAGGCTGGTATTGCGACAAAGCTCAATGATCGGTTCCAGGTTAAAATCCAGAATCCAGACATCCTGCTTGAGGCTTCCGGTGTCCACGCCCCATGCCTCCAAGACATCAGGCCTTAGCCTGCCAAAGCTACCCAGGAGATGTCCTTCTGAGACATAGCTAAAGGATTCCCCGGGGATCAGATAGGGCGCGTCACAATCCACCGAGCTAAAGGAGATACCCAGCACGGATAGCAAGCCTGTGAAGCAGCCTTTCATCCAGAAGAAATCTATCTTCTTGCCGCCGTCTTGCCAGTAGTCATCGCTTATCTTCCCGGTGAAAATCGCGGAAAGTCGCTTCTTCTCGATGTGTCCCTTTTTGTGAGGATGATAAGTCTTCGCCATTTCAAAGAGCTTGATGTCGCGCTCCGCATGGTTGAGGTTGTATACCATGTTTGTCAATAGCTGTGGGATCAATGATATCCGCATCACAGACTGATTTGAGCTTTGGGGATTGATCAAGCGGACGAAATCCAGATCTTCTTCCTGATAGCCGAGCTGGATCATCTGAGCGGGATCGCAGAAGCTATAGTTCAGGGTCTCATAAGATCCCCAATCAACCAGCCAATCAGTGGCTTTGCGCTCGACCCGGTATGCGTGTCTATCCATGATGTGTTGAAGCTCTACGCGCCGTGGAACTTGGTCATATCCCGCCAAGCGAGCCAGCTCCTCAAGGATGTCCACTTCACGGACAATGTCCTTGCGAAAAGCGGGAACCCGGTAGTAGTGCGCATGCTGACAGTCCTCAAGCTCTGAGAACTCTGTGATCCCCTGCTTCATTTCCTCAGCGTGATGACAATAGATCTGGTCGATGTCTTGGATCGGTCCCGGCACAAAATCTCCATATTGAATGAAGCTAAAGCCGAGATTCTCCAGGATATCCCTGATCTTATCACCGGGCAGCGTGTAGCCGATGAGCAGCTCAAATCTCTGAGGACGTACTCCCAAGATCAGATCCGTTTCTTGCTTGGGATAGCTGTCATACAGCTCGCCGCATACTGTTCCGCCGGCAAGCTGGATTATCAGATCTGTCGCTCGATCACTGATGCGATCAGCAAAACTTGCAGACAGGTCTCGCTCAAAGCGGTAGGATGAATCCGTGCTCAGCTTATGCCTATACGAACATCTGCGAATCGTCCCGGCATGAAAAGCGGCGCTTTCGAGAACGATGTTGACGGTCTGCTCGCTGATGCCCGAATATTGGGAGCCCATCACTCCCGCCAAGGCGGAGATACGCTTTCCGTCAGCTATGACAAGCTCGCTTCCATCAAGATGATAGATCTTGCCATCTAGGGCAATGAACTCTTCATTGTCTTCGGCATTCCGAACGACTATGTCCGGATATCCTTGTGCATCATCTTTCGGCGACAATTTGTCATAATCAAAAGCATGAAGAGGATGCCCTGTCTCTAGCATCACGTAGTTTGTGATATCCACGACATTGTTTATCGGGCGAATCCCGCTCTTGATGAGAGCAAGCTTGAGCCATAGCGGAGATGCTCCGATCTTCACACCCTTGATAATTCGCGCGGTGTAACGAGGGCAAAGATCTCGGGCTTCATTGTGTAGCCCCAATTTCAGCTCGGCATCGGAAACGTTGAAGCTCACCGGTTGACGCGGAATCAAGCTTCTGCTCAGCTTTGCTGAAAGATCCCGGCAGATGCCGACATAGCCCAAGAGATCGCTGCGATTGGGAGTGATCTCCAAGTCATAGACTGTATCCGGAAAGTCAAAGAGTTCATCCGCCAAGACCCCAATCGGGATGTCTTCAGATAGCTCGATGATGCCACCATGATACTCGGAAACTCCCAATTCTCGTTCGGAGCAGAGCATTCCGTGCGATTCAATGCCGCGAATCTTGGCTTTCTTGATCTGATATTCCTTTAGTTCGGTTCCGGGTAGGGCCAATATCGCCATCATTCCTGCGTGGCAATTTGGCGCTCCACAGATCACTTGAATGAGATTGTTTTCGTCCTTTGCGGGATAGTCAGCGTCCCCGATATCGACTTTGCAAAGATTGAGATGATCGGTCTTGGGTACTGGTTCTGCTGATACTACTTTTGCTGCGATGACGGTGGAGCCCAAAGCCGGCATCTCGCTGATGCCTTCGACCTCGATGCCTGCAAAAGTGAGCAAGTCCGCAAGATCGTCCGATATGCCCGATAGATCAAGATGACGTTTTAACCATGATAGTGCAACTTTCATTATAGCTCTCCTCGAAACTGTCTGAGCATTCTGAGATCATTTTCAAAGAGAATGCGCATGTCCGGAATCCTATACTTGAGCATGGCAATACGCTCTATGCCAAGTCCAAAAGCAAATCCGGTGTAGACTTCGGAATCAATACCCAAGGTGTTGAACACAGCGGGATCGACCATCCCCGCTCCGCCCATTTCGAGCCAACCGGAGTGTTTGCAGATGCGGCACCCTGTGCCCCGGCAGGACACGCAGGATATATCCATCTCAGCAGAGGGTTCCGTGAATGGGAAGAAGTGTGGGCGGATCCTGCTCTTGACGCCTTCTCCAAACATAATGCTGGCGAAGTTTTGCAGAGTATCCTGCAGATGCGACATATTGATGTTCTTGTCCACCACCAAAGCTTCCACCTGATGAAAGACCGGGGAATGGGAGGGATCCGGCTTATCGTTTCGATAGCATCTTCCCGGAGAGATAATGCGAATGGGCGGCTTATAGTTTTCCATCACTCTGATCTGCACCGTAGACGTCTGTGTGCGCAAAAGATCCCCTCCTTCCACATAGAAAGTATCTGCCAGGTTCCTGGAAGGGTGATCCGGGGGCGTGTTCAGAGCGTCAAAATTGTGAAATTCATCCTCAATGTCATTGCCTTCGGCAATCTCAAATCCCATGCTCAAAAACACATCGTCGATCTGGCGGCGAATGATGCTGAGAGGATGGTAGGAGCCTCGGGAAAGCGGATAGCCCGGCATCGATGCGTCCATGTCCCCTCTGCTCTTCTGCCAAGACTGCTCTTTGATCTGAGTGGATCTGAGGGTGAGCATATCCTCAAATTGCTTGCGAATCTGATTGAGCTGATTCCCAAATGCGGGTCGCTCTTCTTTGCTGAGATCCTTCATCTTGGTGTACAAGCTGTTTAGCAAGCTTTTCTTACCCAAGTATCTTGCTTTGAGATTCAAGATGTCATTGGGCTCACTCGCTCGTGCTATCTCTTCTTTGGCTTCGGAAACAAGGTTTTCAAGCTGTTCTTGCAATGTCCTATCCTTTTTTACTGATAAATAGGCAAAAAGCGGTTTTCAAAGAAAAACCGCTTTCTTATATGTGGCCTGATTGTCACTCCTATGAGTGCTTAAGGCATAGTAATATAATTAGACGTTTTTGGCGATTTCGACCAAGCGGGCAAACGCCGGAGCATCGTGCCATGCCAGATGAGCCAAGGTCTTGCGGTTTATCTCGATATTGGACTTATGCAGCCCATTGATAAACTTGCTGTAGCTCATGTCATTCATTCTGCATGCAGCATTGATGCGGGCAATCCAAAGACTGCGGAACTGGCGTTTCTTCAGTTTGCGATGAGCAAATGCAAAGACCATGGCGCGTTCGACCGTTTGACGGGCAACGCGATAAGTTTTACTTCTGCGGCCAAAGTAGCCTCTGGCTGCGAGCATATATTTTTTTCTTCTGCGATGGGCTGCTACATTGTTTGTACTTCTAGGCATCTCAATACTCCTCTATACTACCAGCATCCGGTAAACTCTTTTCTCATCAGCTTTACGCACAATGGCGCTGGATCGAAGATTACGTTTCAATTTTGGCGATTTTTTGGTCTTGATGTGCGCGCTTTTGGCGTGATGGCGCACTATCTTACCGGTGCCGGTTAGCTTAAAGCGCTTAGCGGCAGATCGATTAGTTCTGATCTTTGGCATTTTATATCTCCTTGAATTTTCTCTATATCATACAGCGTGGCACAAATGCCTGCTGGTTTTATTAGCTTAGGACTTGTCGGCTTCGCTTCCCGCTTCCGCGTTTTCTTTCTTGGCTTCTTCTGCTTCGGCGATGGTGCGATCGATATCTTTTTTGGGAGAGACGACGATCGAAAGCATGTTACGATCGCTTACCGGCTCGTGATCAACTTCGGCAATCTGAGCCAGATCTTCCTTGATCTTATCCAAAATGCGATATCCGAGCTCTTTGTGAGCCATCTGACGGCCTCTAAAACGCACGGTGAACTTCACCTTGTTGTGCTGTTTTAGGAACTTGATGGCATTGTTTTTCTTGAAGTTGTAGTCATGCTCTTCGGTATTTGGACCAAACTTGATCTCTTTGACTTCGACTTCATGCTGTTTTTTCTTGGCTTCGCGAGCTCTTTTTTCTTTCTGGAAATAGTATTTGCTAAAATCCAGAATACGGCAAACGGGCGGATCAGCGGTGGGAGAAATCTCTACCAAGTCCAGCTCCGCTTCATCAGCATAACGCTGCGCTTCGCGCAGGGATACTACACCGATTTGTTTACCATCAGCATCGATCAGGCGGACTCTATCCACGGTGATCTGATGGTTGATTCTTTCTTTGGGCACGACCTCTTTGGTCTTGGCCTTGTAACGTTTAATCCGGATTATAAGAACCTCCTAGTTACCGGGTTAATGAAAAAGGCGGAATCTCCTTTGGGAAATCCCGCCTGCTTCACAGTAATCATTTACTGATATATAGTTTATCGAGCCCTGCACACACATTCAAGGCAGCAAGGCAGAAGCAGACGGCTTCATTTAGTACCATTGTTTCAGCCATGCATTTTGTGTCAACATAAATCTTGCGGCACGATATTTTAGCCATCACAAAAACAAAGCTTTACAGAATCAGCCACTTAGAAAGATTGACTCTATAAATCTCAATAAGGAACATCAAAACTTGACTAAATTCACTGACATCACACTCCCGGAACCGATTCAAAGAGCCGTAGAAAAACTCGGATTTGTCTCGCCCACACCCATTCAGGAGCTTTGCATCCCATGGATTATGGATAACAATGAAGATCTCATTGCCTTGGCTCAGACCGGAACCGGCAAGACAGCCGCCTTTGGCTTGCCCATTATTAGCGCTATCGACATTGAAAGAAGCGTCACCCAAGCCATCATCCTCTGCCCCACTCGCGAACTATGCTTGCAGATTGCCAAAGATCTGGAATCTTTCACGAAATATATGACTCGCGTTCGCAGCGCCGCCATCTACGGTGGGGCCCCGATATATAAACAAAAAGAAGCCCTTCGGACTGGTGCCCATGTCGTCGTGGGAACCCCCGGAAGAGTAGCCGATATGATCCGCCAAAAAGCTCTTCAGCCTGAAACCATCACGCGCCTGGTGCTTGATGAAGCTGATGAAATGCTAAACATGGGCTTCAAGGAAGAGCTGACCGAGATCATGGCGAGCATGCCATCTACGCGCCAGACCCTGCTCTTTTCCGCGACTATGCCCCGCGAGGTTGAAAATCTTGCCAAGAACTTTATGAGCAATCCCCACCGCATCAGCGTGGGCGACGAAAGCAAGGGTGCTGAAAACATCGAGCACTTCTATTATAAGGTTCAAGCCAGAGATAAATACGCAGCACTCAAGCGCATAGCGGACATGAATCCAAACATCTACGGCATCGTCTTTTGCCGCACTCGTAAAGAGACTCAGGAAATCGCCGACAAGCTCCAGCAAGATGGATACAATGCTGATGCTCTGCATGGAGATCTCTCCCAAGGGCAGCGTGAGCTAGTGATGAGCCGTTTTCGCAGCAAGTTTGTCCCGCTGCTCATCGCCACGGACGTGGCAGCTCGTGGTTTGGACGTGGACGACCTGACTCATATCATCAACTTCCAAGTTCCCACTGATCCGGATGTATACATCCATCGCTCCGGCCGCACCGGAAGAGCCGGCAAGAAGGGAATCTCGATCACTATCATGCACAGCAAAGAAATCAGTGCCTTTCGCAATGTTGAAAAGCGCCTGGGACGCCCGATAATCTGGCAGAAAGTGCCCGGCGGTCGTGAGATCTGTGAGAAACAGCTCTTTCACTTCATAGACAGCGTCGAGCGAGTGGAGATTAACGAGATTGAGATGGAGTCTTTTTTACACAACGTCTTCAAGAAGCTTAGCTGGATGACCCGTGAAGAGCTGATCAAGCGCTTTGTTTCCGTAGAATTCAACCGATTCCTTGATTACTACAAGGACATCCCGGATCTTGACAACATCAGATCAAACGACACTAAAAAAGAAGTTAAAGACAAATCCGGCTTTAGTTTCACCACATTCCGCCTCAACATCGGCCATGCAAACGGACTCACAAAGCGCGAACTTATGCGCTATATAAACGGCCTCAGAGTGAGCCGCGGCATCGAAATCGGGCAGATCAGCATCTTTGGCGATCATTGCCTGATTGATCTGGATTCCCGCTTGGAAAGCAAGGTAAAAAACGCCATGATCACTGCCGGCTTCAAAGGACAGCCTCTTTCGGTATCCATTGCCAAGACCGGAATCAGCCAAAAGCCCGGAAAAAGAAAGTATAACAAGAAACGCTAAGATAGATTCTCCCCATCCACTCCCTGAACATGCCCAAAGATTTCGGCATGCTTGGGGAGATGAGAGGAAGCTTGGCAATAAACAGGCATAACAAAATGCTTGACAGTTCATAATGCTCGGATTTTATGAATCTATAATTAATTAAGGTAGGAGAAATCATGAAAAGATTCCTTTACATTATTCTCATCATTATGGCCCTTGTGGCTCTTAGCGCTTGTGGAAAACCGGCAGAAAAAACTGCCCGTAACTTCTTTGATGCCATGGAACAGCAGGACTTTGCAAAAGCCAAAAACTTTGTCACGGAAGAAGGCCAAGAACTGCTCACCATGATCGAATCTTTCGCCAACAGCATGAGCGAAGAACAGAAAGACGAAATGGTCGCAATGCGCTACAATATCACTGAAGTGATCGAAGAAGGCGATGCTGCTACCGTGCGTTTCCAACAGTGGGAAGTCGAAAATCCCGACAACATCCAAGACCAAGAGCTTAAGCTCGTAAAAGTCGATGGAAACTGGAAAGTAGACCTTGCCAAGGATGACATCGATAAATAAGCTGTGGATATTTATCCTCAGCGTTATTTTGATAACCATCTTAAATAGCTCTGCCTTCGTTGGTGGAGCTATTTGCTATTCAAGCGCATTTCTTGAGGACGATCCGATTTGGGATCAACTGGATCTGCAGGAGGGGGATCTGCTGCTCAGGCGTGGCGGGACATTTGTCTCCACCTTGATCAGCAGAGCCTTCCCCAAAGCTGAGGGTATGTCACATTGTGGGATCATTGTACAATCCGGTGATGCATGGAGAATCATCCATAGCATCTCAGGCTCAATCTCAGAATCTGACGGCATCAGAATAGACCCAATCTCCTCTTTTGCATCCAAAGCAAAAGACGGCAAGATCTATCACATCAAGCCCATCTTTGAGGTTGATCGTCAAAAGATTGTCCAAACGGCAGAGCTCTTTTTAATGCAGCAACTAGCCTTTGATCATGATTTTGACCTGGATGATCCCAGCAAAATGTATTGCTCAGAGCTGGTACGCGCAGTGTATCTCGATGCCGGATCCCGGGATGTCTTTGCCTACAAGAATGTTGCGGGAAAGGCTTTAGTAGATTTGGGCGGGTTTTTTGATGAAAGCTACTGGATTCCCCGATCCTTAGCTGATCTAGATCCCTAGATAAGATTTATATACCTTTCATCACCAAGCTCTCCCAAGGTTTCTTGAGAGTATAGCTCATTACCAAGCGTTTCTTGCCCAATATGCCATCCGGCACCAGATCTTGATAGCTGTCCAAGACCAAGTACTTTTCAAAAGTCAAACCCAAGCGGCGGCTGACTTCATCCGTGATCTCTATTCCTTTTTCCACAATGGCTTGATCCGTATATTCCATAAGGTTTGTATTGCAGATTAGATCCGTGATCTGAAGCTTTGATGCTGCCTGCAATTTATCGATCATTATAATGATCTCATCCACAGTCTGAGTAAAAGGACGCATGGTATTGACCACCAAATACATCCGATAACCACGAGCTTTGATGTTGTCCACGAATCTTCCCAGAGTCCGGCAGCCCGCGGGATCACCGCCTACGTCCAACACTACCGACTTGTCGTGATTCTCGATCGCACCTTTGATCCGAGGTGAGATCATGGGCAGATCCGCATGCGAAAAATGCCCGTCCGGGGCGATTACTTCAATGCCCTCACCGGCAAATTGGTCACGTACATCTCTTGCACGAAAATAGGGATTGACGACGTCCATGTCTGCCAAAGCAACATCCTGTCCTTCTTCTTTGAGACTGCGAGAAAAGTGGATGCTATACTCGCTCTTACCACTGCCATAGGCGCCAATTACTATGTATAAACTCATATTTCTACTTTTAGTTTCCTTAGTTCATTTCTGATATCAAGATAATCCATGCAGAAAGCATCTGCAAGCTCTTTGATCCTATCATGCTCAGGGATGCTATCAGCATCATAGATTGCCAGAGTGTACATGCCGGCTGATTTGGCAGCTTTGACTCCAGGCAGTGTATCCTCAATCGCTACGCACTCAGATGGAGGCAGATCCAGCCCTCGCGCACTGGCAAGGAAGATATCCGGATGGGGCTTGCCCAAAAGCTGCTGATCACCGGTGGCAAAAGACTCAAAGAGGTGCCAGACTTCATTTTTTGTAAGAGATGCTTTGGCAAGCTGATAGGAATTACTGGTTGCCAAGCCGAGCTTGATGCCTTCCTTGGCAAGATCAGTCAGGAGATCCATTACTCCGGCTTTGAGTGAAATGCGCTCAGCATAGTGCTCTGAGACCATGTCTGTCCAGATCTGCATTATCTCTTCACACGTCTCAAAAAGACCGAAACGATCCTTGAAGTATTGCGCCGTCTGAATAAAGCTGTTGCCAGCGGGCAGATGCTCAAAAAGATCCTGAGGAACAGCTATGCCGCGGGCGTTTAAGAAGTCTGAATCCACCTGACGCCAAAGAGCCATGGAATCAATGAGAGTGCCATCTAGGTCAAATATTATTGCGTTTATTTTCATAAAAAAATGGAGCGGGAAACGGGGGTCGAACCCGCGACTTCAACCTTGGCAAGGTTGCGCTCTACCACTGAGCTATTCCCGCTAATAAAAATGGTACCAGAGGCCGGACTTGAACCGGCACGGGCTCGCACCCGAGGGATTTTAAGTCCCTTGTGTCTACCTGTTCCACCACTCCGGCAGGTATATTATGTTTCTTCCCCATGCTCGAAGCGTGAGGAGGAAATGATGGAGGCGACACCCGGATTTGAACCGGGGATGGAGATTTTGCAGACCTCTGCCTTACCACTTGGCTATGTCGCCTCAAAACTCTGGAGCGGGAAACGGGGGTCGAACCCGCGACTTCAACCTTGGCAAGGTTGCGCTCTACCACTGAGCTATTCCCGCTCTTAATCATGAAGAGTCATAAACTACGCAACTGGTTTTTTGTCAACAGATATTTGTATACTAGTACCGCAATATTCATCTTATCCTCTTGTTTGTATGATGTTTAGATGGCTTGCAAAAGTGAGATCCGATAGGCTTAAGCCACCGGCAAACCGTGAGATGAAGCTTGGGATTTCGAATGAGATTCCGGATATTCATCGCTTCGCTTCGAATGCCGGAATGACTAAGTTGGGCGGGTGGTGGAGATATGCAATGACTAATGTTGGGCTGGTACTAAAGATAAGGAATGAATGGTTTTGGCTTGGTGATAAGAAGCAAAATGATCTCAGATACTCTGGATCTGTAGCCCAAAGTGACTGGTTTTCGCTTGGTGATAACAAGGCAGAAACGTGCACAGCGACACCTTAGTTGTGATCGTAAATCGTAGATTCGATATACCGCGAAGTGTCCTCCCAACTAATATTGTTTAATCCTCAATTCTCCATCCTCAATCCGATTCTCAGCGCTCAAATACTAACTAAGAACCACGAACTTCGAACTCTCTAAGTCCTTATTTTCTCACCGCTTGCACGCTCAACCGGTGAGCGACCGGTGAGAGGGGCATGAGCGCTCCATATTTTGCAAGCATTTAGCACGCTCATATTCGCTCTTTTTGATGATAAACTTGCCAGTCCGGCAAGGGCGATGCTTAGGCAGATATGGCGGATCTGTCCTTTTCACTTGACGAATAACCGACATCTTCCGATATTGGAGCGCTGTAGCTATATACACTAACTAAGATTATATCAAGGAGTTCCCATGTTACCTGGTGGAAAAAATATGAATCAGCTGATGAAGCAAGCTCAGAAGATGCAAGCCGAGATGATGAAATCTCAACAAGAATTGGAAAACAAGGTCTTTGAGGTTTCTTCCGGCGGCGGCATGGTGAAGATTGGCATGTCCGGTACGCATGAAGTGAAGAGCATCAAGATAGATCCCGAAGCCGTGGATCCTGAAGATGTGGAAATGCTTGAAGACCTTATCCTGGCGGCTTTGCAAGAAGCTCACAAACAAGTGACAGAGGCCAGCAGTGAGCTGATGGGCAAAGCGACCGGCGGGATGAAGATCCCCGGCTTGTTTTAGGAAATGTATTTTTCAGCGAGTCTGGAAAAGCTGATCGAAAATCTCTCCCGTTTCCCCGGAATCGGGCGTAAGAGTGCCCAGCGCTTGGCTTGGCATCTGCTTTCTGAGGACAAGAGTTTTGCCATCAATCTGGCTGACTGCATCAAGAGCACCGTGGAGGCGATCCAGCCATGTTCCAAGTGTCTCATGCTATCCGAGAGCGATCCCTGCCCAATCTGTTCCGCCCCGGATCGAGATGGTGATCTTTTGTGCATCGTGGAGACAAGTGCCGACATTCAGATCATTGAAAAAATGAATGAATACCGAGGACAGTATTTTGTCTTGGGTCATCTCTTATCCCCGATTGACGGCTATGGTCCTGATCAGATAAATTCTGATGCTCTCAAAAGACGGGTGGGCGAGCTTTGTCCCAATGAATTGATCTTGGCGCTCAAACCCTCCGCAGAGGGAGAAGCCACTATGCACTATCTTTGGGAATTGTTTCGTGACAAGGTGCAAAGCATCACCCGGCTCTCCACTGGTCTGCCCTTTGGAGGAGATCTGGAATACAGTAGCAGCAACACCCTCAAAAGTGCTTGGGAGAGGCGTTTTCACCTATAAACTATGTTTACCGGAATCATCACAGCCCTCAGCCCGATTCAGAGCATCCGAGCTTTTTCCGGTGGCAAGTATCTGAGAATCCAGCGCCCCGATGGCTATGGCGATATTAAGCTTGGCTCAAGCATTGCCTGCAATGGGATTTGTCTGACCGTTTTAGAGTTTGACAATGCATCTTTTACTGTGCAATTGATGAATGAAACGCTGCAAAAGACTACAGCTGGCACTTGGAAGATGGGGGATTATCTGAATTTGGAGCAAGCCCTTAAGCTCGGTGACCGCCTGGATGGACACTGGGTAATGGGACATGTGGATAGAGCTGCCAAATTTTTGCGAAAACAGCAGCAAAGCTCCACCGCCTATTACTACTTTGAGCTTCATCACCAAGATAAGCGCCTGATGATCCCCCAAGGATCGATCGCGATCAATGGCATCAGCCTCACGGTGGCGAGCCTAGCCGCCAGAGAGTTTTCGGTTGCGCTGATCGAGCATAGCACTGAAAATAGCAATCTCCCCCGCCTCAGAACAGGTGAGAAAGTGAATCTGGAATATGACGCTTTGGGCAAATACATACTCAGGAAAGATTTATGAGATATCTCAAGATAGTCTTGGCCATAATGCTACTCGTCGGACTGATGGCTTGTGGCAGCAAACGCAACCCCACGGGAGGCGAAGAAGATACAGATAAGCCCACAGTGCTCTCATCCTCCCCAGCCATCATGGGTGATATCTCAGGCAAGGTCATCGAGATTGATTTCTCAAAGCCAATGGATAGAAGCTCAATCACAAATTCTGTATATATATATCCGCCCGTCTTCGAGAGGCGGATCTCGCTTTCACGAGCGACTTTGCGGATCGAGATCTTGGATGATCTCAAAGATGATACAAACTACTTCGTGACACTATCTACGCGGCTCAAGGATCAGCGAGGAAACAATCTGGAAAGAGCCAGTACGCTGGTCTTTCGTCATAAAGAGCCGCAGTTGGCTCAGCTTTCGGGCTTGATCGAGTATGAGGATCCGGCAGATGCTGCTTTGCCCATCACCATATCGCTGTTTAGCGCGGATTCACTATTGGTGATGATGGATCAAGCGCGCGGATCGTCATATGAAATTCTTTCGCTGAATCCGCAAGCTTACAATCTCAGAGCTTTTATAGATAAAAACAAGAATGGTCGCTATGATGAGACCCAGGAGCCTTTTTTTGAGCAGCTGGTGAATGTAGACAGCAGAGCCTCGATGGATCTGAATATGGTATATACCGATACTACTTTAGCTCAGATTCGGCAGGTCCAAGTGCGCTCACCACATGAGCTGGAGGTAAAGCTGAGTAAGCCCATTGAGAGTTTTAGCAATCTGGAAATCAGCTCCGATGCCGCTCAGCCTCCCCAGATTTTGTATCAACATCATCAGGGAGATCTTCTGCGGGTGCTCACCACGCGGCTTGATTCTCTGAGATATAATCTCCGCATTAGAAACATGGAAGATGCCAAAGGCAATCTCAGCATCGATAGTTCCATCGGTTTTGAGGTCAATTCCACAATCGACGATCAGCCGCCTCGACTGCTATCCAGCAATCCCCGCAATGGAGCTACGATCGACAATCTGAGGCCTCAGATAGTGCTGACCTTCTCAGAGATAATGATTCGTGACAACCTCAAGCTGAGCCTTGTTGCAAGTGACACAAAAGAAGCAGCTGAGATCCGCATTGTCCGCATTGACGGTCATAAGGTGATCTTGGAGCCCGTGCAGGATCTCATAAATTATCGTTCATATAGCCTCATTATCCATGGGGATAGCACAGATTTTTATGGCAATCAAATGGGGGAAGATCAACAGACGATCTTCCTGCCAATCAAGCGTTAATCAGGAGTAAGCATGAAGATTATCCAATTGGTGGGGGCGCGTCCCCAGTTTGTGAAATTGGCACCACTATCCAGAGTGATCAGAGCCGCAGGACATGAAGAGCTCATCGTGCATAGCGGTCAACACTATGACATCCAGATGAATGAAGTATTTTTTCGAGATATGGAGATCCCCGCGCCGGATTATAATCTGAGCGTAGGCAGCGGAACTCAAGCCGTGCAGACAGGAGAAATCCTGAGCCTCTTGGAGCCCATCCTGATCAAGCAAGAGCCGGATCTCCTCATCGTCTATGGTGATACAAATACCACCCTGGCAGGAGCTCTCGCAGCATCCAAACTGCAGATCAAGATCGCGCATGTGGAGGCGTGTCTGAGAAGTTTCAATCGCTCTATGCCCGAAGAGATCAATCGCATCGTCACCGATCATATCAGCGACATCCTGCTGGCACCGACTCCCATGGCTGTGGCAAATGCCAAGCGGGAAGGCCTGAGCGATAAGTGCCACTTAGTAGGAGACATCATGGTGGACTCCCTGCTATTTGGCATCCGCAAAGCCAGGGCTCAATCTCATGTTCTAAAAGAGCTTAAGATAGCTGAGGGCGAAGAGTATTTTCTTTTAACGCTACACCGTCCATATAACGTGGATAATCCCGAAAACCTGGAGCATATCCTCAGCTCACTGGATAGCCTCGGCACTCGCATAGTCTTCCCGGTGCATCCCCGCACCAGGCAGATCTTGCAGAAGATGAGTAAACGCCAATTTGCACACATAAACTTCGTTGCCCCACAGGCATATCTGGATTTTCTGATGCTGATGGACAATTGCTTGATGATGCTCTCCGATAGCGGCGGCATCCAAAAGGAAGCCTATATCCTCCGGAAACGCTGTGTTACCCTGCGTCCCGAAACTGAATGGGTGGAGACTGTGGATAGCGGCTGGAACATGCTGCTACCCACCGATGATCCCGCCTTTCCTGCTGCGATAAAGGACTTTAAGGAGCCACAGAGCCATCCGAATATCTTCGGTAAGGATGTGGCGCAGAGAATGCTAAAAGTAATTGATAATTGACAATTGAGAATTATAAAAGCGGATAGAAACTTGGCTTGACTGATCAGAATGACTGATTTGATATGGAACTCTGATCACCATGATCCCCATGATTTGCGTGATCTATGGTTGACCAATCACCTCTCTCGCACGAAGTGCCCATCTCGCAGCGAAGTCGCCTATCTCGTTGCGCAGCAACCTATTCCGCAGCAAAGCCACCATCCTTCATTTCAATCACCTTCTCAGCAAAAGCCGCATAGCGATCATCATGCGTGACCATCACGATGGTGCGTCCATCACGGTGCAAATCGGAGAGCAGACGCATCACCTCTTCACCATTCCCGCTATCCAGATTACCGGTCGGCTCATCTGCCAAGATCAGACGGGGATCATTGATCACGCAGCGGGCAAGGGCTACTCGCTGCTGTTGTCCACCTGATAACTGATGCGGGAAATGTCCGGCTCTGGCTTCCAGTCCCAATTGCCCCAGCATGGCCTCCACTTTGGCTTTACGGCTGGCGATCGGTAACTTCTGATACAGAAGGGGCAGTTCCACATTTTCAAATACCGTCAGCGAAGCGATCAGATTGAACTTTTGAAAGAGAAAGCCGATAGTCTGGCGTCGCAATCTGCTCAGTTCTTTTTCCTTAAAACCCGCTGTATTCTTACCCAACAATAGCAGTTCACCCCGGCTGGGACGATCCATCAAACCCAGGATGTTGAGCAGAGTGGTCTTCCCACAACCGGAAGGGCCTTTGATGGCGAAGAAGCAGCCCTCGGGAATGTGGAGATTGATGCTGTTTAGCGCGGTAGTTTCGATCGTATCTGTACGGTATATCTTGGTCAAGTCCTTGAGTTCTATCATGATTGATCTCCTTAATCTGCTTGTAAGTATTGGTTTGCGTCTGCTTTGAAGGCTTTGATAATGTTCAGACACAGGGGGATAAATACTATCAGCGCCATCACTATGGCTGCCACCGGATATGCCAGGAAGCTTGCTGCAGGGACAATAGCATATCTGGAGTTGTAAAGCCGGATCAGATTGTTCGCCAGATACATCCCGACCAGACCGGAACCGATATAGAGATAGCAATACTTCTTTGCATAAAGACGGATGATATCGCTCAGTTCTGCCCCACACACTTTGCGAATGCTGATGTCCTTCATTTGAGTATGGATGCTGGCAGAACTAACCGCATAGATCCCCATGACCGCAATAAACGCTACGAACATGGCCATGAACAGGCTAATGTCCTTATGAGCTTTGTCCTGCGCGTAAAACTCTGCCTGAGCAAGCTCAAGCTCAGAAGCGGAATAGCCAAACACTCCGCTGCCGGCAGCATCGGCAAATAGCGCACTCAGAGCAGGCAATACTTCCTGTTTCCGGTCTTCCTGCCAGCTGATCTGATAATACTTGATCACGTATGGCTTGAGGATCGTGATCAATGGTATCATTTCGTGGTAAGTGGGGAAAAACCAAGCATCTTCCACTACGGCTACCACTTCATACCAGTTTGTCTCATCCTCATCGCCGGACATTCGCAATCTGCTTCCCAGAGGATTGGGTAAATACTTATCAGCAAAGCTTTGATTTACCACAACTTGGGATGCTGAAGCTTCCTCAGGGATACTTCCGGATACTACTTTGATCTCTCTGGTTTCAAAAAAATCCGGTATAGTGCTGCTTAGATAGGAAGATACCGGGGTCTCTAAACTGCCATCAGCCAGGTATATCTGGACTTCATGAAAGCCATTTTGATCATCAAGGCTTTGGCTAATCACACTAAAGTTGCTGACGCTTTCTTTCGTCACGCCCGGTATTTCACGAATCCTTGTTCTTAAGAGTCTGGCGTCATAGTAGTTCTGTCGGCCTTCATCATTGATTGTGAGATATTTGTATTGAATCGTGTTCTTATTGTCCCAGCCCCAATCTATGTTTCTGATAAAGCTGTAATGGAGAGCCATCGATATCGCTAATGTAATAAAAGCAAAGCTGATGAACATCTGAGCAAAGAGCAGAACCGTGATCCCTCGGTTACGATGGATGCTGTGCCAGACATCCTGTTCCAAAGACACTCCAGAATAGCGATAGCTCATGATCATACCCGACACGATAGCCAGACCAAGCAATGTAAACAGAGTGGAAAATGCAATGGGAAAAGTCAATAAACTATATCTACTTACATCTATCTGAATCAATGAGCTAAAAAGCCCCAAACCGGACAAGTATATAGCCACGCCGAGCAAAAGTGACAAAGCAAAATAGGTACTATGCTCGCAGAATAGCTGATACCAGAGCTCTTTTCTGCCGGCACCCACAGCACGCCTGAAATGGAACTCATCAGCACGCTTTTTCCAAGATAGGCCGATAATGATCAGGAAGTTGACCAACGCGCTGAGCAGCAACATGAAGGATAGCAACAGAATTGTATATACACTTGTGATGGACATCGTTGGGGCATCATCTTTGAGACCGGTCATGAAGTGAATCTTGCTTATGGGGTCAAGATATGCCTGCAATTGACCTTTTTGCCCGATGATCGCGCGATGTTGCTCCAGCATCTCATTCAGTTTGCTTTGAACAATCTTGACGTCCTCTTTGTCGGGGATCCGCACCCGCACATGCCCCCGCAGATACCAGTCGTCTTCAGAACTGCCATTGTCCTCATCGTCCTGAAACCAAAGTGAATAATGATCATGCCTTAAATGCAGATTGGGATCAAGCTCTTTAAAAACTCCACTGATGAAGTAGCGAGGGTTTTCGCCAACATAAACTTTTGTGCCCACAGGGTTCACATCTCCAAAGAAGTTCCGGGAAAAGCTCTCGCTAATCAGAATTCCGTTGCGATCAGCCAGCAGTGAATCCGGATTTCCATAGATGATGTCCATCTTATAGTGCTTAGGAAAAGCGGCAGAGACAAATACTCTCTCCTGCATTTGAAAAGACCTGCCGTCACAAATGAGGTTGAGCGCTATCACACTGGGCCAATATACTATGTGATCCTTGACCTCAGGTATGTCACGTAACAACATGCGGGCAGGAGGGATAAAAAAAGATGCAGAAGCGTGTTCACCCATTTCGGGATGTACCTCGCTGTATCGCAGGCGATACCACTCTCGATGGTTCTCTGCGTTCTTGTCATAATCCAGATAATATCTTGAATATGATAGGAGATGGCCAAAGGCAGCCAAACTGATCGCCAAGCCCAGGATTGCTATGCCAAAGCTGAAGCGTTGTCTGCCAATTTGCCGAAATGCCATTAGGATGTGTTTCCAGATCATCTTGCCTCCCTGACCCGAATGCTTTCTTTTTCCTTAAGCGCTATGTATGAGGACGTAATCACCTCTTCCCCCTCTTTCAGGCCTTCTACTACTTCCACTTCCCGGATATTGCGAAAGCCCATTTTTACTGCCCTGCGCGTAGCACTTTTGCCATCTTCACTTAACACATAGACCCAGTGTCCTCCTCCATCGTTCAAATACTGGCCTTGCGGAAGATACAGCACATCATCCAGGCTATCCGTAATGATCTCAATGGCAAGCGATTGACCGGATCTCATCCCAAGAGGAATATCCCCAGTGATATCTACTTGAATCTTGTCATTTATTAACCGGGGGTGAATTTTGCTGACATGAAGCATCAAGTCTTGACCCTGATGACGGATTCTGGCATCTGCGCCCTCAGTCAGCCTGCTAAGATAATACTGATCCACTCTGCCCTTGATGTAGTACTCGGTATCATCCTCCAGCACGGCAAGCAGCGATCCACTGCTGATGATCTGTCCCAGTTTGAGCTCCATCTGCGTAATCTGACCACTCATCGGAGCCTTTACATCCAGCTCATTGATGCGGTTGCGAATCTGACGCAGGCTAAGCTGTAACTGGTTTACAGCTCCTTCCAGCTGGATCAACTGCTGCTCCCGATATAGCGAATCGGTTCGAGCTTCTTCCTGCAGATACTCAAACCTGGTCTGCGCGATTTGAAAGTCCTCTTCTGCCAGAAGGTACTCTTCCAGTGAGATAAAGCCCTTTTGCTGTAGTTCTTGCTTTTGCTGATAGCTTCGTCGCTCACGCTTCAGGGCATTATGAGCCTCTGCCACTTTAAGGCGCTGACTAAGCTTGCTCTGATTGCTTAAGATCCGGGCATTGCTGAGATTATTCACCTGTTCGGTAACGGCAGCTTCCTGAGCCAGCAGATTGAGCTTCAGATCATCGTTACTTAGCCGCAAAATGGTGTCGCCTTTCTTTACATAGTCTCCGGTATCGTAAAAGATTGCCTCAATGCGGCCTCCGGTCATTGCTTCCACATTGTAGATACTGACCGGAGTCAAGATGCCATCAGCCGTGAACGATCCCTCCATCCGGCCACGGATTACCGGCGCGGAAAGGATCTCATCGCTTCTCACGGTAGCTGTGTTAAGAATCCGTCGAAGCCATGATTGCCCAGCAATTAACATCAAAACCAATGCCATGAGCAAAGGAAGGATCTTAAGTTTCCTTCTCATGCGTTCACTTCTCGGTATCTTTTTATCCATATCCACCTCATCTTTGAAGAATCACGAACCATTACTAATGTACTCCATGTGGTTTATGCAATTTTTGTTCCACCCCCCCTATTATGCAAACTCTCATAGGATTGATTAGTTTATGGCACATCAAAGGCCATCAATAGGCGCAAAGCTCCACCTTCATGCGCATTGGGTCTTCAAAGAACAAGGCGTAGCTTTGTTCTCCGGCTGCATAGGGATGGCGATCTTCATATAG